>Ga0207433_10000117_pt1 | contig 186717 bp, 205 predicted proteins | sample YelNatPaOPGAMG01_FD_187559 | JGI IMG/M metagenome (GOLD analysis project Ga0207433, IMG submission 187559) | Hot spring thermophilic microbial communities from Obsidian Pool, Yellowstone National Park, USA - OP-RAMG-01 (SPAdes) (version 3) | ecosystem: Environmental > Aquatic > Thermal... | reverse complement strand
TATCAGAAGCCCATGAATGTTTATTTGGGTGGAATTCAAAAAGAGGTTAGAAATGCTGCTTAATGCATATTTCTTAGGATTAAAGATAAAAAGTCAAAAAGTTGTCTTGACAAATGGTGGCAGTATAATGGCACAGTAGAACAACTCAAAGGATAGAAAACAACAGAGAAAATTCTGGTGGTTGTGCTTGGTTTTCTATATTATATACTATAGCAGCAATTACGCTATGGAACTAAAAAGTCCTTTTAAACCTTATGAAATAAGGGTTTGATTAAAAATACAATTAAAAAATTTGAGAAAATTTTGCTTCAAAAAAACCTTCTGGAGGCAATAAAATAAAGCTCTCATCAACTTTTTATTTTTTTACAAAAATCAAAATTTAATATGTTCAAATATCAAATGGTTTATTTCCAATAGTCTTTTATAACTGATTTTATAAATTAGTTTCACCTTGATATTTGAAGTTTTTGAATGAAATTCTTTATTTTTTTTATTTTGAAAAAAATTTACAATATCTAAAAATAACACGGGAGTAATGTATGTTTAAAAATCTTACTCAGTATAAAACATTATATATTCAAGTATTAAAAGAAAAATATCAAAGAAAACAAGATAGAAATCTCGAGTTTTCTAAAAATATGTCAATTGTCAAAAATAATGACAATTCCACATTCCAAAGTCTTTATGGAATAATCAAAAACAAACAAAAGGTTCAAAACCCTTTAAATCAAGTGTATATTGATGCTGTTGCCAAAGTTTTTGATTTTAACAATGGAATAGTCTGTTTTACAACTGTGACAATTGATCCAGTTTTGAATTTGAGTGAAGATAACTATAATAATTTTGTTGATAGATATGAACCAAATTTTGATAGTGAAACAGACGAACAAAAAGCAGTATTTGGGTTTTTTGATGACACTATCAAAAATCAATACAAAGTAGTTCAAAATTTTTATAAATCACTTTCAAATTCATTAAACCATGCGAAATTGCCCAAAACTAAACGTATGAAAGTGTTGGAACTCACTAAAAATTTGAATATTCATACTCACAATATTATTAAGTTGAAAAACCAAGATGACCTTGAAAAATATATTAATTCAATCTTTCATTCAAGAAAAAATTTACAGATTGGTGAGATTGAAATTGCAATATCAGAAGAGTTTGTTGATGGATTATTAAATTCAAAAATGTCTGTTAGGTTGAATAACAAAACAACTGTTTTAACTTTCACAAAACTTGATAAGAATGGTGTCAAGTATAAAATCAATGAAAGTGAAAAAAGTGCTGGTAATTTTATTTCTATCAAAAAAATTCAAGATAGTCAAAAAGATAGAAAACACATGACCAAATATTTGTTCAAGTATCTTTTGAAAACAAGTAATAATAGTAGTAATGAAACCTATGTATTTTCTCATTTGGGTTTTCGACAAACTGAAATGAGTAACAACTTCTTTTTTGAAAAACTTGAAAATACTTGTACCAAAGACGAACTTTTGACTATTTCACAAGCAGTTTATAGGGAAGTTAAAAAATATGAAAGAGGTGACAAAACTCTTTTTAGTTCTCAAATTAAACAATTTCCATTTCTTGAATTGTCAAAGAAATACAAGCAAGAAAGTATACAAAAGACAACTCAGTACCTTATTGATTTTTGTAATTTTTCAAAAGATATGTTTGATGAAACTGACCATGAATTGTGGTTGTATGAAATGAAATATTTTGAAAAAAGCATGAAAATGGATATTTTGGATAGTGAAATGAATTCAATTACCTACACCGTGTCATTGTTTGAAAGTAAAAAATTGAACATTATCAATAATAAAGTCTGGTTTGTAGATACAACCTGTGATAATGGTTTTCAGATGGTTGAATTGTTTGATTTTGATAACAAGGAAGTCAAAGTTTATAGTTCATTTGTAGGTTTTATAGAGGATAAATATGAAAAGACTGGAAAACTAGATATATACGACTATTTTGATATTTTCTTTTTCCTTGATGGGCATCCATTTAGTGAATATGAAGCTAGAAAAGAAATGTTCAAACATGAAATGATGCTGATTGACGAAGCTGAAAAACAAAGGAAAAATTCATTGTATGAAAAAAGATGTGCTGAATATGAACACCTTTACAAAATTGAAGAGCAAAAATATCTTTCAAATTACAAAGAATATTCAAGCTCTACAATAAAATATGATTTATGTGAAGATTTTTGATACTATAGTATTTCCAATGCCATCTGTCTGGCGAGTGCCAAGTTGTTGATTTTTTCAACTGGTTCAAAATTATTGTAGTTTATGCTATCAATAGCTTCAAATAGAATTTCCTCTTTGGTTTTCTTTTGTCCATAAACAGTAAAAGTTAAATTGTCTTCTGTTGAATGTCCTATTAGCAACTTTATCACCATTTCAGGAATTTTATTGTCATAAAGTTGTTGTGCAAAGTTCTTTCTGGTCGAGTGGAATGTTTTTCTAGTGTCAGGAATAATTTTACGAATGCGTCTTGCTACTTGTTTTTGCAATTCAGAATTTTCTTCTTTTCTTTCAACACCCTCAAAAAATAGATACTGTTGGTTATTTTTATTTTTGCAAAGTTCAATTATTTCAGTATGGACTGGAATTCTTCTTCTTCCACTATCTGTTTTATCTTCCTCAATATATATAAAACCACCCTTAATATCTTTAAATTGCAAATTTATTATTGATTGTATTCTCATACCAGTGTATAAACCAAATTTGATAATATTTTTGTACTCTTGTGCTATTTTGCTATCAAACAATTGTCTCAAATCTTCCATTTCAAATGCTACTTTTTCACTTTTTGGTTCTTTTAGCAATTTAACTACAACAGGATTGATTTCTAAATAGTCTTTTGAAATACAAAAGTCAAAAAAATTCTTATAGACAATCATATGATTATTGTTGGTTTTGTTGTTTAATACTGGATATTTTTTGTCTTTTTGAATTTCTAAAATTTCCATTGCGTTCAAACCATCAAATTCTTTAAATTTGAATACATTTGCTGGAAGTTGTGCTAGATATTGTTGTGCATCAAAGAAAAACTTCTTGTCTAGCATTCCAATTTTTTCACTTTCTTTTGTAAATAGTAGAAGATACTTATGGGCTGTAATATATCTTTTAAAAGTTCCTACCTGCACCTTTTCTACATTCTTTTTATGATCTAAAAATTCTTTATAGGCTAATTTTATACTTTTGGTGTTTTCATTGGATTTGATTTCAGTTTTCTTGATTTTATTTCTTGAAGCTAAAAATTCCCTAAGTGCTTGTTCCTCAGCCGCGACATCTTCATCAGTATCACCCCTTTGTTTTTTGTAACCACCAATAAAAGCCAATTTTGGTTTTTTTAAATCATCAATGTCAAACATATTCCCACCTTTTAGTATTTGTTCTTTTTTTGAAATTGCAATAAAAATATCTTTGGTTCGAGTTGAAATTTTAACAACTTTGCCATTTATTTTTTTATTTACATAGAAGTAACCATTAGGATTTTTATACAAATTTTTAATGTTTATAGTGTCTGAATAGGTGGTAAAAAGGTGGTAAAATTGATCAATTAGATTTTTATATAAGCCTTCAAGCCCTTTATTTATTGGGGTTGCATGGGTAGTGGTGGAGACGAGGGGAATCGAACCCCTGTCCGAAATCTGAGTAGCAAAGACCTCTACATGTTTATCTCTATTGATTAGTTTCAGATTACTTTGGCTCAACAGAGAAAAGCCGCTACATCCTAGACAAAAATTTAGCCCTCAGCGGTGTCATAGCTTTTGAGCGATTCGCATTTAAGTTATACCTTCCAAAAGCCTTGCGACTGGGCTTATGAAACGCACGCCCTTTAGTTTATTAGGCTGCTAGTGCAGCAGCTGGGCGATAAGACGCGTTGTTTGCGTTTATTGTTTTGAGCCGTATAACGGCGTGCTCAGGCCGACATGCAATCCGTGCCCGACAAATCCCGTCGAAGCCAAGTCGTCCCCATAAAGAAGAAGTGTAATTGTACCCCAATGCTATAAATTTGTAAAGATCGCTATAGTGTATCTTCTATAATCTTTTTCGGTATTTTAATTAGCTTTGGATTGTACGAACTCAAATCCTCTTCATTTAGTTCCAAATTATTTTTCCACTTACCAAACTGATCACTAATAACAAGCATCCAGTCTATGAACTCCTGCGTCGCAACTCCAGTTTTTACTCTTGCTTCTTCTAGGACGTCTTCCACCAGTTGAGCAAGCTTTGACATATGGTCTAGTTTAAAAAATCCGCTAGCAGATTTTATATTGTGAAAAATTCTAAAAAGCTCTTGGATATTTTCGGTATAGTGTTCCTCTTTTTCCAGCCCCAATATCAAGATGTCAAGACTATTACACATATATCCCAAATGCTCAACAAACTCATCAACCAATTCAAATTCATACTCTTTTTCAAGACGATTTATTATTCCCACTTTATGACCTCACAATCACATAAAAGGTGTTAGTTTCTGAAACAGAGCCCAACAAAACTGACTCATAAGACCTGCAAAAAAACCAGCAACCAAATCATCGCCGACAACGCCTAATCCACCGGACACGTTTCTATCTATCTTGCCTATAATTGATGGTTTTAGAATATCAAAAATTCTAAAAAACAAAAATGATGAAATAACCAAAAACCAAATATCGGTAATAGAATAAGCAACCGCCAAGGTTAACCAAATGCCGACCGTTTCATCTATAACTATACTATCATCATCATGCTCAAAGCCTAGAGCTTCGTATTTATCTATCTCTTTGATAGCAATTATGCTAATAGCCGCAGTAGCCAAGATAAGAGTCAAAACACCGAAATAGGATAAAATAAAGATACCAAAAGGCAAAGACGCAAGAGTACCTATCGTTCCTGGCGCTTTTGGAAATAATCCACTATAAAAAAAAGTTAGAAAAATCTTTCTCACGCTACTCCTTACGTCAAGGATGTTGTCTGATATAAACTCATGAGTTCGTTATAAAATTCTCGCTCCGAGTGTTCTTCAATTATGCCGCTATTGGTAATCATATCAGCATATAGCTTTTGTAGGTTTTTAAATCTATTTGGAAACATTCGCGACAGATAAATGGAAGATATTTCTTTTCTCATCAATATTGCAGGCGGAAGGATACCATTCTTTAGCAAATCCAAAAGCGACTCTGAATTGTAATTTATATGGTGATGCATTCCGTGCGGACATGATTTTTGCGTAACAAGAGTCTTACAAGCGTTGCAATAAACAAACATACTTGAAATATCTACGGACATATTGATGCCGACAAACGAATCAAAAATACTTTTGATTTCGTGACTCTCAAAAAACATACCTAATCCAGCATGATTTGAACCTATCACCATACGATCACAACCAAAATTTTGGATAGCTATCGCATCGAGCAATAGCTCATTTGTTCCCGCAAACAGATATGTATTCTCAAACGGTACCACAATAACTCTATCGCTCGGTAAGAAATTTTTCACTAGATAATCTACAGCTTCATATCTTATGCCGTATGGAACATTTTCTTCCGAATACGGCTTTGAAAGAAATATTACAACCAAATCAGTCTTTTCCAAAGCCAAACGAATCAATCTCTCATGTCCACGATTTATAGGCCTAGCCGCCGTAACTATCCCTGTAATATGTTTTGCCTCAACCTTAGCAATCGCTTCGGCAATCTTTTGTTTTGAAGCCTTTACGTCTTCAAACTCTATTTCATATTTACCGCTAATCGCATATTTACCGAGTCTTGCCAAAGTACTAGCCACACCAGGATGAGTCGCATCTGAAGTACCGTAAATTTTCTCTACTCTTTTTATGGGATCGATTTCAAATATTTCTTCTACCTCGATATGTCCTACAATTTTGTGATTTTCAACCAAACTAACCTCATCGCCTTTTTGCAAACTTTCAAGCACTTCCTTATTCCTTTTGCCGTTTGGAGCAAGCAAAAATGAGAATGGGAAACTTTTTCCGTTGTACATATTCGATGCATCTACTTTTTTAGCATCTTTCGAATTCATTAGTCCGGTAACCGGTGATAAAATACCCTCTTGCGCAAGCGACAATGACGCAATAGCTTCTTTATCTATAAAAATTGATTTATTTTTTCTTGTTGATACCATGTTTCTTTCTCTTTTCCCAAAGTGATTTTCTGGAAATTCCTAGCTTTTTGGCAAGTTCAATATCTGGATATTTATCTTGAAACTGTTCCAAAACCGATTTTATATAATCTTCAACAGTCAAAATATCGCCAGAACCGAGCGGGGAATCGCCGGACTCTATCTGTATACTTTTGTAAGGCCACTCCGTATCGCTCAAAGATGAATACACAATACAATTTGACTGTGAAACCGACTCTATTAACGCTTGTTTGTCACTCTTTTTAAGCAGGTCGAAATCTTGCAAATAGCAAACAGTATTGGATGGAGTATTCTTAATCATTTTAAAATCCGTAAAATTATCAAGTCTAATTGATTTTAGAAATACACCTTTTGCCTGTGCTAATCTCACGGCATAAGCATCTGCATGTTTTTTTGATGGACAAACCACTAGTAGCGGCAACTCAATTTTTTTTGATACTTCAGGGGTTGTAATCTGCGCAAAAATATCTTTTATAAATTCTTTTGACATATCATTTTCAAGCCTCATCCTATCAAATTCACCGTAATGTTTGATTTTGTTAATCAGTTCCTCAATCATGAAAGGCTTCATTATATAATCTTTTGCGCCCGCTTTGAGAGGCGCCGAAACCGTATCGTTGTTAATATATGAAACCATAAGTATTACTATTGAATTTTTATATTTCTCCACAACAGACATAAAATTTTGACCGCTCATTGATGTCGAAAGTAGCACTACTTCAAACTTTTCATTCCTAATGGCGTCTTTGACGGTTGTCGCAATTTCACATTTGCAACCAAAATCAACCAGTTTTGCCGCTATGCTTTGGGCTAAATATACCTCATTTTCTACAATTAATGTTTTCACTGTTTCGTCCAATCAAAAAATTTCAAATTTGCCACACTTTGCACACATACGCCCTCGCCCCTTCCGATAAAACCCATTTTTTCTGCTGTCGTAGCCTTAATATTCACACGTGTAAAAGAGAGTCCAAGCAACTTTGCCATCCTATTTCTAATTTGATACTTATACTGTTCAAGTCTCGGCTTTTGCGCAATAATCGTGCAATCGATGTTTACCATCTCAAAACCGTAAGCCCACACCTTTTTGAGCACATTATGAAGCAACATGGTCGAATCTATATTATTATATGTTTCATCAGAATCTGGAAAGTGCTCGCCGATATCGCCCAATCCAGTTGCTCCCAAAATTGCATCTATTACGGAATGTATCAGCACATCACCGTCTGAATGAGCCTTGAAACCAAAATTACTCTCTATCTCTACTCCTCCAAGCACCATCTGCTTGCCTACCTCAAAAGAGTGTATATCAACTCCAAACCCTGTAAATATATCATTTGACGGCGGATTTAAGCAATCAAGATAAGCAATATCTTCAAAAGCTGTCAGTTTTCTGAGCTTATTTGAACCCTCAACATATCCTACACTTCCGCCGATAGCTTTTATAGCGCTACTATCGTCCGTATAAATTATCCCACTATTTAGAGCTTTTTCCAAAACATCGGTTTTTGAAATTTGCGGAGTTTGTATCAACATTACACTATTTCTATCTATTGTTGCTCCGTCATATACAATCGTATCGGGAGCCTTTACAAAAGGAACTACGCAATCAAATATGTCTTTTTCGCCTAGTAATCTAAAAATCGCATCCTCATCAATACAGCACCTCGCAGTATCGCTTGTCATCACAAACGGCGTATTGACATATTTTAAAGCGCTCCTTAGGGAATCTTGCCTCTCTTTACCGCCTTCTACAAACTCAAACTGGGCAAATTGTCTCATATATTCCAACTCGTCTTTGGCACCGACTATGATAATTTTTGAAAAATCAAACTGCTCAACAAACTTATCTGCCACAAACTGCCACAACGGTTTATCGCCGATTCTAAGCCACTGTTTCTTAGCAGATGCACCAAATCTACTGGAACTTCCCGCCGACAATAGGACAAGTGTAATTTCGGACAATTTCAGCCTTTTTTTTGGATTTTGAAGTTAATATAGCTATTGTACAAACCTATGACTTAATAATGTAACTATTTGTAACAGGAGATATTTTTTGATGCGAACCGAATGGGTAAAATCCCGTATAAACGACAGAGTAAAAACACAAATGCACTACGCCAAAAAAGGCATAATTACCGAAGAAATGAAAGTTGTTGCTACTGTCGAAGAACTCGACACAGAATTTATCAGAAGTGAAATTGCTAGAGGTAGACTAATAATTCCCGCAAACGTAAATCATATAAATTTGAATCCAATGGCAATAGGTATTGCTTCCAAATGTAAAATAAATGCAAATATAGGTGCTTCAAGCCTAGCTAGCACAGTAGATGAAGAGATAGAAAAAGTAAATGTATGTCTTAAATACGGAGCCGATACGATTATGGATCTATCAACAGGCGGAAACCTTGACGACATCAGGGCGGGCGTCATAGCCCACTCTAGCGTACCCATAGGAACAGTTCCTATGTATCAGATAATGTACGAACTTGGCGGAGATATTCAAAATCTTTCAATAGATAAAATGCTAAAAGTTCTTGAAAAACAGGCCGAACAAGGTGTTAGTTATTTTACTATTCATGCCGGATTTTTAATGCGGTTTATGCCTGAAGTAGCCAAACGAAAAATGGGAATTGTTTCAAGAGGCGGCTCACTCATTGCTAGCTGGATGATAAAAAATCATCAAGAAAACCCGTTTTTTACGGCATTTGACGATATTTTAGAAATATGCGCCAAACATGACGTATCGCTCTCTCTAGGTGACAGCCTACGTCCAGGATGTATTGCAGATGCATCTGATGCCGCCCAGTTGAATGAGCTAAAAATTTTAGGCGAATTAACTCTCAGGGCATGGGAAAAAGATGTACAGGTAATGATAGAAGGTCCGGGTCACGTACCCCTAAATCAAGTCGAGCGAAATATGAAAATAGAGCGTGAATATTGCCACGATGCGCCGTTTTATATTTTAGGTCCGCTTGTAACCGATATAGCCGCAGGATATGACCATATAGCAAGCGCAATAGGTGCGGCCGTGGGCGGTTGGCACGGTGCAAGTATGCTTTGTTACGTAACGCCGAAAGAACACTTAGGACTTCCGAATACCCAAGATGTCAGAGACGGAATTATTGCATATAAAATAGCGGCGCATGCCGCAGATATAGCTAGAGGTCGTAAAAACGCTAGGGTTCGTGATAATGCCATGAGCGACGCAAGATATAAATTTGACTGGAATAAGCAATTTGAGCTTGCTCTAGACCCTGACAAAGCAAAAGAATTTCACGATGAAACTCTTCCGGCTGAAGGATTTAAAGAGGCCGAATTTTGCTCAATGTGCGGTCCAAAATTTTGTGCATACAAAATCACTCAAGAAGCTTTTAGCTCTGAAAATTTCAATGCAGAAAACTTTAACGGTTCAAACTTTTCTGAAGAATGCGTAACGCAAAAAGAATAAAACTGAGTGACTTCATAATTATCTACAGCACTTTTTCTGAAAAACAAAAAGCAAAAGAGTGTGTAAAGGCTCTTATTGACGAGGGACTTTGCGCTTGTGCAAATATTCTAGGTGAAATCGAATCGATTTACAAATGGAATAACAAAATAGAAGAATCAAAAGAGATTGCCGTTATCTTTAAAACCGTATCTAAAAACTATGAATTAGTAGAAAATAGATTAAAGCAACTACACGATTACGAAACTCCATGCATCATAGCCTTTAATATCTCAAAAGGCTCACAAGAGTTTTTAAATTGGATAACCTCAAACACCACAATACCCCTCTAAGTAAACAGCAAAAAATTTGGAACACTTTGTGCTTAAGTGAATAAAAATTCACACAAAGGGCTATAAAAATGAGTTTTAGAATTAATACTAACATCGCCGCACTTACCGCCCATACGAACGGTGTTATAAATAATAGAAACTTGGATACATCACTTGCTAGATTATCAAGCGGTCTAAGAATCAACTCCGCGGCGGACGACGCTTCGGGCATGGCAATTGCCGATAGCTTACGCTCACAAGCCGATTCTTTAGGTCAAGCTATAAAAAATGCAAATGATGCGATCGGCGTCATTCAGACAGCCGATAAAGCAATGGATGAACAACTAAAAATTGTAGACACAATCAAAACCAAAGCAGTACAGGCGGCGCAAGACGGTCAAAGCACACAATCAAGACAAGCTCTGCAAAGCGACATTACAAGACTTATGCAAGAGCTTGACAATATCGCTACTACAACATCATTCAACGGTATGCAACTGCTTTCAGGCTCTTTTACAAATAAAGAATTTCAAATCGGCGCTTTTTCAAATCAAACCGTACGAGCAAGCATATCTCCTACGGATTCTAGTAAAATAGGCGCCATAAGGTATGAAACAACGGCAACCATTTCTGGATTTGGTACAGCTTCACTAAAATTTATGAATCCAAACGGAACAACTATAACACTACAAAGTGTTACACTTTCTACATCTGCAGGAACTGGCCTCGGACAGCTTTCCGATGCAATAAATAAAGCATCTGATGTTTTAGGGGTAAGAGCAAGCTATAGAGTTGTTACGACAGGGTCTGCGGCGGTTCAGGGCGGCGATGTTAGAAATCTTGTTATTAACGGTACGACAATAGGCGATATTTTAGGTATAAAACCGTCGGACGCAAGAGGTACCCTTATCAACTCAATCAATGCTGTAACCGATCAAACAGGCGTATATGCTAGTATTGATATTATGGGTAGACTTGTTTTGACATCTACAGACGGTAGAGGTATAGACGTAAAAACAGGAAGTGCTGGCGCAGAAGCAGGCTTAAGCGGCGCACAATATGCTAGTCCAGCCATTTTAGGTATTAAAATGTCTAGTCCTGCGGCAACATCTTTGCATAATACAAACTTCGGCAGACTTACCATGGTATCGTTAAGTTCAAGAGATATTATCATAAGTAGTACATCCGCTAATATGATCAATCCTATTGGTCAAACAATATCTGCCAATCTAAACCTTGCAGATACTGCCGCTAACTTTACTGCCGCTGAAGGTCTTGCCGCCGGAGCCTATGCGAACAATGCAGAATCTGCTGCCGCTTCGGCATATATGGGCGCAGGTGTCACCACGAGAACAGGCGCAATGATGGTTATGGATCTTGCCGACTCGGCTAGACAGCTTCTAGATAAGATTAGGGCGGACTTAGGTTCGGTACAAAACCAATTGACATCGACAATTAATAATATTTCAGTAACACAAGTCAATGTAACATCGGCAGAATCGCAAATTAGAGATGTCGACTTTGCGGAAGAGAGTGCTACATTCTCAAAAAATAATATTCTTGTACAATCAGGGTCTTTTGCTATGGCTCAAGCCAATCAAGTGCAACAAAATGTTCTTAAATTACTACAGTAGCCATAGTGCCGCTTAATCTCATAACCGACCCAAATCTGTTAGACTTGGGTCGGTTTTTTATTTTATTGTAATCATAAGGAACAAGTATGGACCAGGCTCTACTATATAAAAAAAACCTACTCGCCATAAAAGAGGTCAACCAAAAATTATATAAGAGACTAGAAGCTATACAAACAAATGAAAAATATGAAGTTTTTCTAAATCAAAAAGATCTAATAGATATAAACATATATGATAACCATAAAAAAATAGCGCTTTACAAGAATCCAATACAAGATACAGTAATAAAAATTGAAGAGTTTGCAAAATTCATAAGGTACCCATTCATGGTATTTTTTGGTTTCGGTAATGGAGTTTTTATAAAATCTCTTCTAAACAATGAAAATCTTACAAATCTTATAATCATCGAGCCTGAAATTGAAATTTTATATATATCTTTACATTTTTTAGACTACACAGAAGAGCTTCTATCAAAACGCTTAACTATATTGTACACCGGAGATATAGATTACTATACAATCCGACAGTTTATTGTAAGTGGCGCTTTTGGGGCATATTTAAAAACATATAATATGCATATAATGTCCCCATACTATGGAAGTTATCGTGATGAACTATTGAGAGTAAACGGTATTTTTATAGACGCAATCTTACATTTTGTTCATTCACATGGAAATGACTCAAAAGATTCTATAATCGGTCTTGAGCATTTTATTATGAACCTACCGAGAATGCTTAAAAATAATACTTTTAAAAGCCTAACCAATGCAAAAAACTCATCCGTAGCCGTCATGGTTTCCACAGGACCATCCCTGGTTAAGCAATTAGAACTACTAAAACAAATACAAGATAACGTAACTATTATTTGTATCGATGCCTCAATGCCAATTCTAGAAAAACATGGAATTACCCCAGATATAGTTTGCTCCATAGAGAGAGTTGTCGAAACTGCAAAATTTTTCGAAACAACCTCCAAGGATTTTCATGACAAGATAGTCTTTGTATCATCTGCTTTACAACATGAAGCAATATATAAAAATATAAAAGGCGGCGATCTTTGCATAGCAATGAGACCTTTTGAATATATGATGCACTTTGGTTTTAATGAGTTTGGCTATACGGGCATAGGAATGAGCGCCGCGAATATGGGACTTGAAATCGCCTACTTAATGCACTATGAAAAGTTAATAATGATTGGTCAAGACTTAGCATATGGCGATGACGGCAAAAGCCATGCCAGCGGACACGTATACGGAGAAAATGAAAAAAGTTATGATGAAACCGACTCGTTTATTCTAGGTTGGGGCGGACATAAAATGGTTCGTACGTCTAATGTATGGCGTATGTTTTTGAATTTTTTTATAACCGATATACAAGATGCAAAAGAAAAAATGACTGTCATAAACTGTACCGAAGGAGGCGCCAGAATAGACGGCACTATCGAAATGCGCTTTGCTGACGCTATAGAATCCACAGTGGACAAGTCATTTGTAAAACAAAAAATTAAGCCCAGTAAACTACCGACTGAAATTACGAAATTAAATCTCAGAAAAGCAAAAGAGGTAATTGAAGATATTTTAATATTTGCAAAAAAATCAAAAAAACAGATAGAGGAAGTTTTTTTAGATATTGCAAAAGAGTGTGAAACCCTAAAAGAATTAAATGAAAAAAAAGATTTAGAAAAAATAGATTTTGACCATATTAAAGAATTACTACGCAAGATTGACGACATTAAAGCATTGTGTAGCAAAGAAAAGTTCAGAGTTTTATTTTGGGATGCAATTCAATCTTTTTTCTTATCGCTTGAGATGGAAAATGCCCTTATAGCGGTAAAACCTGCTGATACGGAAGATGATATGAAAGTCAAGCTTATTGAGTTTTTATTTGCTCACAAACCGTTTTTATATCTTTTAGCAGGTGGCGTAGACACCGTTATAACTGTTATTGAACGAGCAAAAACAAATTTATATGAAGAAGTAAACCAGATTTAATTTACCAAAAACTTCAAATTCTGCACAGCTTCAATAAACTGGTTTTTAAATAAAATAGTCATCGAAGATAGTGTGGCAATTATAATCCCCAGTCCGATAACAATTTTGATCGGCATACCTACTATCATAAGATTAAAAGACGGCAAAGAACGCATTATCATACCGAACATAATGTCCGACAATAAAGACAATGCCATAAACGGAAATGCCAACGTAAAACCGAATATAAACATATGTTTAACCGCCTCAACAGTGTAGCGAACCATCTCATTTGTAAACACAAAACCACCGAGAGGAAGTTTTTGAATAGAATATGCCATATACTCTATCAGTATATGATGTGCATTTACAACTAGTATAAGAGTCAAAATAAACATATTTAAAAATGCGGCAATAATTTGTGAACTTTGCTGATTTTGCGGATCAAAAGAACTTGCCATAGAAAGGCCCATTACCATTCCTATAACTTCTCCTGCAACATTAAACGCCGCAATTACGAGGGAGACAAGCATACCAGCCAAAAAGCCTAATGTCGCTTCAGATATTATCGCAATAATTAGAGCGTCCGAGTTAGGATCAAATGCAACTTTTGAAGTTATTGGGAAAAATAAAAATGCCAAATATGCCGCTAATACGCCTTTAATCGCGACTGGTATGCTCATGGCGCTAAATATAGGTAAAAAAGTAATAAGTGAAGATAGTCTTATAAATAATAATAAAAAAGTAATCACACTATCAGTTTGCAATAGTTGCATGAACTGCATTTATTTAACCCTAACCAGTTTACCGTCGCTAAGTCTAAATACTTCATCGCACTTATAAGCAAAATCTTCATCATGTGTCACACATAGCATTGACGCATCATTTCTATCAATATATTCAAATATCGACTCCATAACTTCACCGGCGGTAGTCTTATCTAGGTTTCCAGTAGGCTCATCGGCAAATATAATTTTTGGTTTTTTTGACAACACCCTAACTATCGAAAGCCTTTGCTGTTGCCCTCCAGATAATGTAGAAGATTGCTGATACAAAATATCGGCAATTCCAAATCGCTTCGCAATATCATTCTCCATTACCCCTCCTGACAATAATTCGGCTACTTTAATATTTTCATTCCCGCTAAAGCCCCTAAAAAGATAATGTGATTGAAAAATAATACCAAACTCATTTCGTCTGATCTTTAGTAATTCATCTTCATATAAATTATATAAGCTTTTATTATCAAATATTATCTCACCGCTATTTGGCTTTAAAAATGAAGATAGTATATGTAAAATTGTAGACTTGCCGCTTCCACTATTACCTACAATAGCAGTCGATTTGCGAGTATTCAACTCAATACTAACATTATCAAAAAGTGGATAATCAAATGAATGAGAGAGATTTGAGGCTATAAGCATGATATCTCTTTGTAGTTTTCAAGCGGGTTTTCCCCGCTTGAGTTATTTTTTAGGCTTTGCCTAGTTGTGCCGCAACTTCACTAGCAAAGTCGCACGCTTTTTTCTCAAGACCCTCACCAACTTCAAATCTAACAAACCTAACAAGAGTAGCGCTACCGCCTACTTCTTTTGCAGCTGCAGCCAATGCTTCTCTTACTGTTTTTTTGTCATCTTTTACAAACGGTTGCTCTACGAGACAGTTATCTTTTTTGTATTTTACAAGCTTACCAGGGATAATTTTATCCCACATAGCCTCAGGCTTACCTTCTTTTGCAAGCTGAGCTTTTGCCACCTCTGTCTCACGCGCCAGATCTTCGACCGGCACCTGAGTATCATCAAGATAATTTGGATTCATAGCCGCCGCATGCATTGCAATATCTTTTAAAATTGCCTTTACATGATCGGCTGTTTTTTGGCTATCACACTCAGCCGCTACTACAACACCAATTTTCCCATTGCCATGGATATACCCGTTGATCACACCGCTTCCGCCAAGAGAGATTTTTTCAAACCTTCTAATAACTATATTTTCCCCAATTTTGCTAATTGTGACACTTAGGTGGTCGGCAAATGGAGTACCATTGATAGTTGAGCTAACGACATCTTCTACGCTTGAATATTCACCTGAATGAATATGTGCAGTTGTAGAATTTGCAAAACCTGTAAAATTTTCGTTTTGAGAAACAAAGTCTGTTTCGCAATTTACCTCGGAGATGGTTGCACTTTTACCGTCCGATGAAACTTCTATAGACACAACGCCCTCAGTTGCCGTTCTGCCACTTTTTTTAGCCGCCGCCGAAAGACCTTTTTTTCTAAGCCAATCTACAGCATTATCAATATTACCGTCATTCTCAGTAAGTGCCTTTTTGCAATCAAGCATACCGGCACCCGTCATCTCTCTTAGCTCTTTAATCATTTCACTTGTAACAGTAGCCATTATTCAGCTCCTTCTTCAGCTTTCGCCTCTTCTTTTACTTCGGCTACAACTTCAGCAATTTCTTCTTCACTAGCTGGTGTTACTTCTTCGGCTTCTTTATCATTTGCGCTCCTACCCTCAATAACCGCATCAGCCATCTCTTTACAGAATAGTTCGATTGCACGGATTGCATCGTCATTTCCTGGGATTGGGTAAGTGATTACATCTGGATCACAGTTTGTATCAAGTGGTGCTACAACTGGGATACCAAGTCTATTTGCTTCTTGGACTGCAATTTTTTCTTTTGCGGCATCAAGTACAAATATCATATCCGGCAGACCTTTCATATGTCTGATGCCACCTATATAGTTTTCTAGTTTTTCTTTTTTTCGATTTAGGATTAATGCTTCTTTTTTTGTAAGAAGATTGATTTGACCAGAGCTAATCATCTCTTCAATAATTTCTAGTTTTCTAATTGATTGTCTAACTGTTTTGAAGTTTGTAAGCATACCGCCTAACCATCTGAAGTTAACATATGGCATACCGCATCTAATAGCGTGTTCTTTTATCATTTGGTTTGCTTGTTTTTTTGTACCTACAAATAGTACAGTTTTACCTTGTTCAGCATGATCTTTTACGACCGTGTAAGTATATTTGAAGTATCTAAGTGTTTTTTGAAGGTCGATAATATGGATGTTTTTTCTAACACCAAATATGAATTTCTTCATTTTTGGATTCCATCTTCTTGTTTGGTGGCCGAAGTGCACACCGCACTCTAGTAAGTCTTTCATTGTAACCATGTGTTTGCTCCTTGCAATTTTTTATTGGGTTTTTATCCTCCGCGAACCTCAACGAGAATGACTCTCGCAACCTTTTCAAGGATTTTCGCGTGTGAAATGGGTGCGTATTATATCGAAAAAGAATAAAGTTTATAGTTCTTTAAAATAATTTTGCAGTAGCAGATTTAGATTTGTTGATAGTTTTGGCTCAAATGAATTTAGTTCACTCTTTAGTTCATTTGCAAGCTTGGCATTGTATTGTCTAGCGCCATCAAGTCCCAGTAGGTTTACAAAGCTATTTTTAGCACCGTCATTGCATACAACCTTGCCACTCTCCTCTTCGTTAGAGACTACATCCAAAATATCATCGCGAACTTGGAAAAAAAGCCCAAGTTTTAACCCAAAATCATATAATTCCTGCTCTTTTGAACTGTTCAAATTACATATAGAACTACCCATTGAAAACGATGCGGCTATAAGCTTGCCGGTTTTATTTTTATGCAATATTATTAGCTCTTCGAGAGAAATTTTCTGGTTCTCAAAATGGCAATCAATAGCTTGACCCAATACCATACCACCGAGACCACCATTTTTTGCCAACAACAAAACAAGTTTATTTCTAATTTGATCACTTAATGCACTTGTTGATAGTAGCTCAAAAGCATAAGTATTTAAAGCATCGCCGACCAAAATTGCAGTGACTTCATCATATGCGACATGAAGCGTTTCATTTCCACGCCTAAGCGGAGAGTTATCCATACTCGGTAAATCATCGTGTATTAGTGAGTACGTATGCAAACACTCTAATGCCAATGCTGGTCTCAAACTATTTTTTAAAAGATTTGGCTCATACGCGTCAACAATAGATAGCAATAGCAAAGGTCTAAATCTCTTTCCTCCGCATATAAGCATCTGAGAAAGTGCCTTTTCATAGTGAGGATGAAAAGATGGCGCTTTTGGTAGATTTTCTAGTAGATAATTTTCAAAAAATGAAAACAGTTTATTCAGTTTTTTGTCCAAACATAGAAGGTGCAAATGCTCCAAGCATCGACATAGCTTCACTTTTTTTATTCTCTTCAACACTTTTCAAGCAGTCATTAATAGCCGCTATTAGCAAAATTTGAAGCGAATCCTTGTCTTCCAAAAGTGCATCATCAATCGTAATATCAGTTATCTCAAAGTTTCCATTTGCTGATACGCTAACCATTCCGCCGCCGCTTTTGGCTGAAAAAATCTTTAATGCACCATTTTCCTGCATCTCTTTTGCTTTTGACTGAATATCGCCAAAAGCGGCGCCAAGCTTGTTTAAATCTAGTCCATCAAACATTTATAGTCCCGTCGTGCAAGAAGTAATATTATTTTGTTCATCCACAAGTACGACTACGGGAGCATAGTTTTCTAGCTCATCCTCATCATACGAAGCATAGGCTACAACTATAATTTTATCCCCTACATGTGCTTTTCTAGCGGCGGCACCATTTAAACAGATATCCCTTTTGCCGGCTTCACCCTCAATAATGTAAGTAGTAAACCTTTCGCCGTTATTGATATTTAATATCTCGACTTTTTGCCCTACTCGCATCTTTGCAGCGCTCAAAAGTTCTTTATCAATCGTAATTGAACCGACATAGTTCAAATTAGCATCGGTTACAACGGCTCTATGAATTTTTGAGTAAAGCATATCAAATCGCATAAGTGTTATCTAACTCCCGACATTTTTCTCATCTGTTCTGGACTAATTGCTTCAGCCCAAAACTCTTTTTGTATCACATACTCTTCAACGATATTTCCACCGATAATGTGTTCTGCGATAATTCTATCTATTTTTTCTTTAGTCAGACCTACGTACATAGTGTGCCCTGGTTCCACCATTACGACAGGACCGAGGTTGCATCTATTCATGCAGGCACTTTGAACCGGCACGACAGTACCCATTACACTATTTTTCATAAGTGATTCACTTAAATATTGAAAAATATCTCTATTATGAGGCTTAATACAAGAACCTTTTGGAAACCCTTCCGGTCTTTCAACTTGACACATAAACATATAAAACGCTGGCTGAGGAATACCTGCCATAATTAATCCTTTTTGTAGTTTTTCTGGAAATATACAAAAAAGTTTATTAAAAAAGGATAAAATTTGTCCTGTTTATTTTATACTCCTTTTTTCAGCAAGAATTTCATTTGCAACGACTCTATCATCAAAAGTAAAATGCTCATCACCAATGATTTGATACTGCTCATCACCCTTGCCAAGCAAAAGTACAACATCATCAGTTTGTTCAAAAATAGCTTTTTTAATCGCCTCTCTTCTATCCAATATAATCTCATATTTTTTAGTATGGTCTATGCCACCGGCTATCTCATTTGCTATCATCTCGGCAGATTCACTTCTTGGATTATCTGACGTTATGATAATTTTTGAAGCTCTTAAGGATACTTCATGACCCATTTTCGGTCGTTTTTCTTTATCCCTATCACCGCCGGCACCAAATACAACAGTAAGTTTTTTGCCTGGCAGAGCCTCTAATACTTTTATTATTCCATCTGGAGTGTGTGCAAAATCAACAACTATAAGAGGATTCAAAGATACAACCTCCATGCGTCCGCTAACACCGCCAAAATTTTCTACAACTGAACATATATCTTCTAGCTCTTTGTTTGTTAGTAATCTAACAGCTCCTATAGCGGCAGACAGGTTGTAAACATTGAACAGTCCTGTCATTACAGATGAAAAACTAATACTTTTTCCTTTATTGGCAAGAATGGCGCAAATACCATCTCTGAAAGAATATGCTTCTACTTTAAAATCAGCACCTTTTTCCACACCGTACAAAACACTATTTTTTGGATTAAAAACTATATTTTCATCATCTGCATTGATTAGTTTTAATGATTCATCTGAAAGAAATGAGTTTTTTATATCCCTATAATTTTCAAATGTCTTGTGAAAATCTAAGTGGTCCTGGGTAATATTTGTGATAATCTTGAGTGCAAATTTAAGCCCCTCTATACGTCTTTGAGCAATAGCATGGGAACTGACTTCCATAACAAAATATTCACATCCATTTTCTATTGCCTTTAAAATATTTGCAAATATAACAAGTTGCATCGGAGTTGTTAGACTCTTTTCTTCAACCCTCTCTTCACCGATGAAAAATCCACGAGTTCCCTGCAATGCGGTCTTATAACCCAAATCAGTTAAAATAGAGTATATAGCGGCAGCGGTAGTAGTCTTACCGTTTGTTCCTGTAATTCCAATAATCTTAATATTACTTAAATCAAAAATTTCGGAAAGCTCATTTGCAGACACAAACTCTTTAGCGCCTTGTGCTAAAGCATCATCACTATACTTTGCAGATAATGGAGTCAGCAGGAAAGCGCACTCTCCATTACACTCTTTTGAGTTATCGGAAATAAATAGCGCTTCTAATTTACTATTTGTCGCTAATTTTAGCTTCAATTTGACTTGTCTTACTTATTTTATTGAATAACTCTCTAATTTTTTCACTAGAAGGAAAAATAACCGATGCGCTCTCTAGATAATTTAAAGCCATATCACAAAAACCAAACGATACTAAATGCTCTACAAAATCAATAAAATCTTTTGTATTTGAAATGACAACTTTTGTCGAAAACATAATATCTTCAAATGCCAGTTTAAAATCGCCTCGCTCTATTACAAACTTTTGGAAATCTTCATATAAAATCGAACTATCGTAATCAATTGCCTCAAGCATAGGTTTTGTTATTAACTCACTCGTTGCATTCATGGCTATATCTATTGAATCTACTATTGTTTTTAAGTTTTCTCCGGCGTTTGAATCTTTCTCATCTTTTGCAATCATATAGTAGTCGTACAAAGCCTGAGCTTCTCCCTCCATATCATATGCCAAGTCACAAAGTCTAACGCCTACTTTCGCATCAATATTTTGCGAGTCTTCCTGTAGTGCCAAAGAATAATAAAACAGTGCTTTATCATACTTCTTGGCGCTAAAATTTTTTTCAGCGCTTGAAAGATATTTTCTCACATTATTCATCGTCTAAAATAGCCTTCTATAAATTCTTCTAAATCTTCACCAAAAGGTATATTAACAACTTGAAGATCTTGGTGTATATCTTCTTTTATTCTTTTTTCCACACCATATTTTAATGTGGTTCCACTACTAGAGCATCCGATACAAGCGCCTTGTAACTGAACAAATACTATATGATGCTTAACATCTACCAACTTAATACTACCCCCGTCTAGTGCAAGCATAGGCTCTATTTTTGTAATGCACCGCTCAACTGCAGGCTTTAGCTCTTCGTCACTAAATGGGATTGCCATTTACTTATTCCTTTGGTTGTATCTATAAAAGAGCGTAAGAATAATCGATTACTTCTTTAAATCGACTTAAAAGCCAGTCAGTTTAGGATAATCAACGCCCAATTAAACATAGGTACCAGCTAACAAATAACAGTGTGCATAGATAATTTATAAATTTTAGTTTTTGCATAACTTGGCAGAAGTGTCAAATCGGCTAAACGCCAGATTAAAAAGGAGCAGGAAGAAGGATGCCAAGCGCATACTTTGTATCTTATTTTGATTGTATTAAAAATAAGAAAAAGCAAGCCCGCCGTAAAGCGAGCCTAGAAAAGCTTATTCGGCAGTAACTATGCTAATTGTAGCAAGAAGTGCAGCGTCGCCTTTTCTTTGTGTTGTTTTGACGATTGTCGTATATCCGCTCGTTCTTGAAGAAAGCTTTGGAGCAAGCTCATTCATAAGCTTTTTAACGGCTTCTTTATCTTGTAATTCTGCAAAAATTGCCCTATGTGCGTTGAAATCCGCTTTTTTAGCTTTACTTACAAGTTTATCAAAGTAGGATTTCAACTCTTTTGCCTTTGGCAAAGTTGTTTCGATTTTTTCATATCTTACTAAAGATATTGCAAGATTTTTTAGTAATGCAAGTCTATGCGTAGATGTTCTTCCAAGCTTTCTATGAGCTTTTAAATGTCTCATACTTTATCCTTTAACTGTACAAGTTTTGCTTTTAGTTGAGTTGCGATTTCATCTGATAACTGAACATTAACAGGGTATCCAAGCTCTTCCATTTTATCTTTTATTTCATCTAGTGATTTTTTGCCGAGATTTTTAATATCACTCAACTCCTTTTCACTCATCAATACTAGATCGCCTAAAAATTTTATATATGACCTAGTCAAACAATTATGACTCCTAGCTGATAGATTCAGGTCATCAATGCTTACAAGCAGTTTTTTTAGCTCATCATCCGCACCGCCTTCTACAACAGTTTGTTGCGAAGTATTGGCAAGAGCAAGCTCCTTATTAAAAATACTTAGTTGATCATACAAGTTCTTAACCGCTTCTCTAAATACATATTCCGCATCTTCGCCGCCGTCAGTTTCCACTTCGAAGATTAGCTTTTCATAGTTAGGATTATCCTCAACTAGCATTTTTTCAGTATAGTAAAGTGCTTTTTTTACCGGAATAAAATAAGCATCAAGAGCTATATAAGAACTATCAACCATATCCCTAAGCTCTTCACTCGGAATATACCCCATGCCTTTTTCAATTATAAGAGAGAAATTTAGCTCCGCATCATCATTGATTGTTGCTAAATGAACATCTTTTGAAACAACTTCCACATCGTCATTATCAAGGTCACTACCCTTAATCTCTTTATGTCCAGAAAAAGAGTAATTTACTACAGCTTTTTTCAAGTCTCTTTTTAATTTAAATCTAATATTTTTCAGGTTCAATATGAATTCTGAAACATCTTCCAGCATGCCTCTTACATAGTCAAATTCGTGAGTTACACCTTCAATTTTTATACCGATAGGAGCACACCCTACAGAGCATGACAATAGTAACCTTCTCAAAGGATGAGCAACCGTAATCGCATAACCGCTCTCAAAAGGATAGACAAAAACTTTAGCGAAACCGCTACCGCTTTTTTCTACCTCAATATTTGTCGGAACTAAAGGTGATACTTTGATTTTCTTCATTCTTTCACCTTTTTATTATTTTGAATAGTATTCTATTATAAGTCTTTCATCCACAGGAATAGCTACTTCGCTTCTCTCTGGAATCCTAGTGAATATACCGAAAACTTTTTCTTTATCAACATCAACCCATTCAACCATACCAGTTTGGTTAGTAAGCTCTAGAGCTCTTACTATTTGTGGATTATTTCTTGATTTTTCGCAAACTTCAATTTTTTGTCCTGCTTTTACTCTAATTGAAGGTACACTTGCCTTTTTACCATCAAGAAGTATATGACCATGGCTTACAAGTTGTCTTGCAAACCTTCTTGTGGATGCAAATCCCATTCTATAGACAACATTATCCAATCTTCTCTCTAGTAACTTGATAAGGTTTTCGCCGGCATTACCTTTTGCGCTTGAAGCATCATCAAAAATTCTAGCAACTTGCTTTTCAGACAAACCGTACATAAATTTTACTTTTTGCTTTTCTCTTAGCTGTAACCCGAACTCGCTTATTTTGCTTTTCTTTTGTCCATGTTGACCTGGAGCATAAGGTCTTTTATCAAGTGCGGATTTGCCAGCGAGTCTTCTTTCGCCTTTCATTGAAAGGCTTACTCCCAATCTTCTCTCTATTTTTTCTACAGGTCCAGTATATCTTGCCATCTTCTATCCTTATACTCTTCTTCTTTTAGGGGGCCTGCATCCGTTGTGCGCAAGTGGAGTCACATCTTTTAAGAAAACAACTCTAATACCGGCTGTATTTCCAACGGCTTTTACAGCCATCTCCCTACCACCGCCTGGTCCTTGAATCTTAATACCAAGTTCCTTTATGCCATGCTCTTTTGCTTTTGTAAGTGCATCTTCCACTGCCTGTTGAGCAGCAAATGGAGTAGATTTTTTACTACCCTTAAATCCAAGACCGCCTGCACTTGACCAACAAATTGCATTGCCCATATCATCGGTTACCGTTACAAGAGTATTATTAAAAGAAGAAAGTATATGTACTATTCCTCTAGCAATATTTTTTTTAACTACTTTTTTCTTAATTACTTTTCTTTTTGCCATCTATATGTCCTTTACCTATCAACCTTTGGCTTTCGAACCAACAGTTTTACGTTTACCTTTTCTGGTTCGCGCATTTGTCTTAGTTCTTTGGCCTCTACACGGCAGCCCTTTTCTATGTCTAAGTCCTCTAAAACTTCCTAAATCCATCAATGCTTTAATGTCCATAGAAACTTTTTTTCTTAGGTCACCCTCGACTAAATAGTTATCTTGAATCTCTTTTCTTAGTGCTGCAGCTTCGTCTTCGGTAAGTTCATTTACACGCTTATCGATTGAGATGCCGGTAGCCTTGAGAATCTCTAGAGATTTTGTATGCCCTATACCATATATGTAGGTAAGTGCAAACTCAAGCCTTTTTTTCTTAGGTAGGTCTACGCCCGCTATCCTTGCCATCTAATTATCCTTGTCTTTGTTTGTGTTTTGGATTCTCGCAAATCACTCTAACGATATTTTTTCGTTTGATTATTTTGCACTTTTCGCACATCTTTTTTACGGATGGTCCGACTTTCATTAAAACTCCTTTGCTTTTGCTAATTCCGTATTGGTACGCAAAAAGGGACGCAATACTATCTAAATAAAGATAAAAGTTTACTTATATCTATGAGTAATTCTACCCTTGTCAAGGCTGTATGGCGTAAGTTCCACCTTCACCCTATCTCCTGGAAGAATTTTGATATAGTGCATTCTCATTTTGCCCGCTATATGCCCGAGTATGACATGCCCATTATCTAGCTCAACACGAAATGTTGCATTCGGAAGCGCCTCAATAACTTTGCCCTCAATCTCGATCACATCATCTTTGGCCATTTTATCTCCTACTTATTTGTATAGAAAATCTACAATAAATATAAATTTTGCATATACATTACCTAAAGTTACGTAGCTTTCGACAACACGACAGCTTTGCCGCCAACTACTGCAACCGTGTGTTCATAATGACTTCCTTTAAGTCCGTCGTTAGAAACAACACTCCACTTATCTTCCAGCACCTTTGATTCGCCCGTTGTTTGACAAATCATTGGTTCGATACAAAAAACCATCCCATTTTTAATTTTAGGCCCTTGGTCAGATTTTCCTTCTAAATAGTTTAATATAGAAGGCTCCTCATGAGGCTTACGCCCTATTCCATGCCCGCAAAAATTTCTGAGAGGTTTATAGCCCTTATTCTCTATAAACTGCTCAATACGATAGCTGAGTTCTTTAAACCTCATACCGTCTTTTATGATTGAGACCGCAAAATCCAAAGTGGACTTTGCGCACTCAATCAAAGCCTCATCCTCATCAGATACTTTACCTACGGCAAATGTTGCCGCGGTATCGCCATACCAACCATTAACTTCAGTACCAACATCGATACCTATAATATCACCGTCTACTAAGATACTATCGTTTGGAATTCCATGGATTACCACTTCATTTACTGAGATGCAAACAGCTTCAGGAAATCCATATAACCCCTTAAATGACGGTCTAGCATTTTTAGAAATTATAAATTTCTCAATTTCATCTGAAAGAAACTTGGTAGAGACTCCACTTTTTACTAGTGTCGAACCAAACTTTAAAGCCTCTGCGGCAATAGCATTGGCTTTTCTGAGAGATTCAATCTCAACTTTGTTTCTTAAGATAATTGCCATTAAAGGCCGACAGCACTTAGTGTTTCATATTTGCTAGTATAAACTTGAGCCTCTATTTTCCTCATCGTATCAAGAGCAACTTGTACAACAATTAAAACAGCGGTGCCGCCAAAATAAAAAGGCACACCCATAGCCTTTACAAGCAACCACGGCAATGTTGTTATAATGCCTAAATATAATGCTCCAAAGAATGTTAATCTGCTAGCTATTTCGTTTAAATATTCCGCAGAATGTTCGCCAGCTCTAATACCAGGTATAAATCCACCTTGTCTTTTTAGGTTTTCAGATATATCTTTTGCATTAAACGCAATCGAAGCATAAAAATACGCAAAGAAAACAACAAAAAGAAAGGTTAGTACATTATATGCATATCCTGATGGATTTATAAAATCTCTAACTGCTACAATATATGAATTTGTACTAGCTTGCATAACCGTAGCCGGAAACATTAAAATGGCAGAAGCAAAAATAGGAGGAATAACACCACTTAAGTTGATCTTAATAGGAATATAATTCATTATTCTTTTATTCTGATTAGCCATTAGTGTTTTTCTCTGGTATGAAACTGGTATTCTTCTTTCGGCAAGCTCAACATATATTACACTGCCTATAGTTACTATTATCAAAATTGCAATTGCCAGAAGTACCAAAAAGTTAAGCTCACCAGTATTCACAAGAGAAACACTATGTCCAATCGCACTAGGAATTGCCGATACAATTCCAGCAAAAATAATAAGCGAGATCCCGTTTCCAACACCTCTTTGGGTTATTTGCTCACCAATCCACATCAACATCATAGTGCCTGTCAACATCGAAAATGCAGACATGGCTACAAAAAGTGAAGGAGCAATAGAAACAGCCGTCTCGCCTGATTTTCCAGTTAGGCTCTGAAGCCCAACGGAAACACCTACGGCTTGTATAAGAGTAATAGCAATGGTAGCATAACGAATAATTTGCATATACTTGACCATTCCGTCTCGCTCTTTTTTCATCTTTCCAAGCTCTGGAAATGTTGCCGCCAAAAGCTCCATTATAATAGAAGCTGTAATATATGGCATGATACCCAAAGAAATAATTGATAGCCTCTCCAGAGCTTTACCGCTAAACATATTAAATAATCCAAGTGCATTTGCATTGTTGGCGTCAAAAAACTCCTTGACAACATCAACATTTACGCCAGGAACAGGTACATACGCAAGAATTCTATATGCTAACAAAAACCCTAAAGTAATGAAAATTTTATTGGCTAAACTTTTATCCATATTATTTACCGCTTGTTGTTACGGCCGTATCTTTGATTTTTGATACAAGGTCTTTTGCGCCTGCACCTATAAGCTTAACACTATTCACATATTTAGGTAATTTAACTATATTCCTGATACTTTCCATTGTTATCTCGGCAAGAGCGGCAATATCTGGATATTTTACTATGCTAATAGCTTCAGGCTTAACAACTTTTGACGTAAAGCCTATTTTTGGAAGCCTTCTTTGAAGCGGTTGCTGTCCGCCCTCAAAACCTCTTTTTTCTGTATAACCGCTTCTTGCAGTTTGACCTTTCCCGCCTCTTGTGGCAGTTTTACCCATTCCTGAACCTTGACCTCGACCAACTCTTTTTATTTTTTTAGTTGACCCTTCAGCAGGAGTTAGATTATCTAGTGCCATTCAATTATCCTTTCATAGCTGTTAGAGCTTTTATAGTAGCTCTTACAACATTTGAAGAGTTTGTAGAACCTAGTTGTTTAGACAAGATATCTTTTATACCGGCAAGCTCTAAAACAGGTCTAGCGGCTCCACCAGCTTTCACACCGGTACCAGCTTTCGCGGGCTTTAAAATAATTTTACTTGCATTGTATTTTACTTCTATGTCATGAGCAATAGTTGTACCTTTAAGGTCAACAGTTACTAGATTTTTAAACGCATCTTCTACCGCTTTTTTAATGGCATCCGGCACCTCTTTTGCTTTACCGAATCCATATCCGACGGTGCCTTTTTTGTTTCCAACAACCATAAGGGCGTTAAATCTAAATCGTCTACCGCCTTTTACGACTTTCGTAACTCTACCTATATTTACGACAACTTCTTCAAATTCTTCTCTATTGTGTTCTATCATCGCCAACCCTTAAAAATTTATGCCGTTGTCTCTTAGTGCAGTTGCAAACGCCGCAATTACACCGTGATACATATAGCCGTTTCTATCAAATACGATATTCTCGATTTTTTTTGCTTTTAAGCCGTCAGCCAAAGTTTTTGCTACAGTTGCAACACCTTCTTTGCTTGGCTTCACACCTAGTTTTGCCCCGTCAGCATAACAAAGTGTTACCCCGCCAACATCATCAATAGCTTGTGCATAAAAATATTTGTTCGATCTAAATACGCTAACTCTTGGCATTTCGGCACAACCAGATATTTTTGATCTGATTCTAAGCTTTGCTTTTTGTCTTCTTGCCGCTTTTTGTTTTAAAATTTTACTCATCTTGTTACCTTACTTCTTAGATGTTTTACCGGCTTTTCTTCGGATAACTTCATCAGAGTATTTAACACCTTTGCCTTTGTATGGCTCAGGAGCTCTAAAACCTCTAACTACAGCCGCTACTTGACCGACTTGTTGTTTATCCGCGCCTTTGATAGTAATAACATTTTTATCCACTGACATTTCTATGCCTTCTGGAATAGGGAAAACAACTGGATGAGAATATCCAAGTGCCATCTCAAGGTTTTTACCGTTTACTGCTGCTCTATAACCGACACCATTGATTTCTAGTTTCTTCTCGAAACCCTTATCAAGACCTACAACAATATTGTTAGCAAGTGCTCTATAAGTTCCCCAAAATGCTCTATCTTGTTTTGTTTCACCTACTAGTCCAAATGCCAACTTGCCTTCTTCTACTTTTATATCAACTCTTCCAAAAGTTTCTAGTGTTTTTGTTCCTTTGGCACCCTTAATAGTTATTACACCATCAACAACGCTAGCCTCAACACCTTTTGGGAGAACTATTGGTTCTTTACCGACTCTTGACATTTATCACCTCACCAAATGCTACAAAGCACTTCGCCGCCAACACCCATGTTGTGCGCTGCGTCATTGTCCAAAACACCTTTTGATGTTGAAACAACGATTGTGCCGTAGCCATTTTTAAATTTTTTGATTTCAGTACACGGCTTATAAACTCTTCTGCCAGCTTTTGAAATTCTTTTAACTTCGTTGATTACACCTTTGCCTTGCTGATTATACTTCAAAGAAACATTAATATGTTTTTTGTTTCCTTCTTCAACAACTTTGTAACCTTCTATGTAGCCTTTTTCTTGGAAAATTTTAAGAATTGACTCAACGATTTTTGAATAGTTTACTTTTGTAACATCTATTCTTCTCATTGAAGCATTTCTGATTCTCGTCAGTGTGTCTGCTATAATGTCGTTCATTTTTTGACCCTTACCAGCTTGATTTTCTTACACCCGGAAGAAGGCCTTCATTTGCCATCTTTCTCAGACATACTCTACAAATACCAAAATCTCTATAAACAGAGTGTGGTCTGCCGCAAATAGAGCATCTTGTGTATGCTCTAACTTTAAACTTAGGTTCCCTAGCGCATTTTGCTATCATTGACTTCTTAGCCATTAGTTCTTTCCTTTCGCAAACGGCATACCCATAAGCTCTAGGAGTCTGAATGCCTCTTTGTCGTTTGTTCCGCTAGTAGCGATATTGATATTCATACCGTGAATTTTGATGATGTTATCATATTTAACTTCTGGAAATATTAGTTGTTCGGTTAAACCGAAGTTATAATTTCCCCTACCGTCGAAGCCGTTTCTAGGTACACCTTTAAAATCCTTTACTTTTGGAAGAGCAAGAGAAATTAATTTATCAAGGAAGTTGTACATCATTTTTCCTCTAAGTGTAACTTTTACACCAATACTCATACCTTCCCTTAGTTTGAAACCTGAAACAGAAGTTTTTGCTTTTGTGATTACAGCTTTTTGACCTGCAATAAGCGTGATAGTGTCGCAAATATTTTGAAGAAGTTTAGCATCTTTCGCACCTTCACCGACACCAACACTAATAGTTATTTTTTCAAGTTTTGGTACTAGCATGGCATTAGCAATACTGCACTCTTGAACTAATTGCTCTTTAATAGTTTTTGTATAAAGTTCTTTTAATCTAGACATATTACGCTTCCCCCGCCAATTTTACATTTGAAACGTGCATAGGCATTTCGATATCTGCAAAACCAGCTTTGCCGTCATTTTTCTTTGGAGAAAGAGCTTTTTTTGCTTTTTTGCATCCCTCTACTACAACCTTCATCTCTTTTGGATGAACTGAAAGGACTTTGCCTTTTTTACCTTTATCATCACCGGCGATCACTTCTACCATGTCGCCTTTTTTGATTTTTAGTTTAACCATTATAGAACCTCCGGAGCAAGCGAAACGATTTTCATAAAGTTCGCATATCTGATCTCTCTACCAACCGGTCCAAAAATCCTTGTACCTACTGGCTCTCTTTTGTTATCAAGAATAACAGCCGCATTGTCGTCAAATCTAATTAGAGACCCATTTTCTCTTTGAAGCTCTTTTTTAGTCCTAACAATAACCGCTTTAACAACTTGACCTTTTTTTACTTTACCATTTGGTATCGCTTTTTTAACAGAAGCAACGATAACATCACCGATAGTAGCATATCTTCTTTTTGAACCGCCAAGCACTTTGATACACATTAGTTCTTTTGCGCCGCTGTTGTCAGCAACATTCATTCTTGTAAAGCTTTGGATCATATTCCTGCTCCTTTTTTAAGCACGCTACCAAGTCTAAACGATTTTGATTTTGAAAGCGGTCTACATTCAATAGCACTAACAAAATCACCAACTTCAAGCGAATTTGCTTCATCATGAATTAGGTATTTTTTATGTTTTTTTACAAACTTTCTATATCTTGGGTGCATCATTTTTCTCTCGACAAGAATTGAATAAGTCTTATCTCCAGATTTTTTTATAACCACACCGCTAATTTCTCTTTTATGGGTATTCATCATATTCCCCTTAGTTTGCTCTTGAAGCAGATATTGCAGTTGAGATTCTGGCAATATCTTTTTTCAAAGCATTAATTTCATTTGAATTACTTAGTTGCATAGTTTTAAGCTTAACCCTAAGTTGGAAAAGCTCTCCTCTTTTTTCTTTTAGCAGTGTTTGCAACTCACCTGCATTTTTGTTTGCTAAATCAATATACTTCATTTTCGCTCTCTATTGTTACTATTTTAGTTTTGAACGGAAGCTTATGCATAGCAAGTGTTAGACAATGTTTTGCAGTTGCTTCGTCGACACCGGTCATTTCATAAATTATTCTTCCTGGATGGATATTCATTACCCACTCTTCAACACTTCCTTTACCTTTACCCATCCTAGTTTCTAGTGGTTTTGCAGTAAGCGGTTTATCAGGGAATACTCTTATCCAGATTTTTCCTTGTCTTTTTGAGCTTCTTGATATTGCTATCCTTCCTGCTTCAATTTGTCTTGAATTAATTCTTCCTGCTTCTACGGCTTTTAGCGCAACCGTACCAAATGAAATAGAGCATCCAACATAAGTTTTACCCCTGTTTCTACCTTTCATTTGTTTTCTATATTTAGTTCTTTTTGGCATCAACATGGTTATTGCCCTCTGCTTGTTGAATTTCTATCTGTTCTAGGTGTAAACTCTTTTCTGTCGCCCCTAGAAGGTCTTCTATCCCTAGGAGCCCTTTCAGGTCTTTCAGTTTTATGCTCATCTAGATTCTTCTCGGCTTTATTACCTTTATGAAGTACTTCACCTTTGAATACCCAAACTTTTACGCCGATAACACCGTAAGTTGTATGTGCTTCCGCAGTACCATAGTCAATGTTTGCCCTGATAGTATGAAGAGGAACTCTTCCTTCTAAATACCACTCAGTTCTAGCCATTTCAGCACCACCTAGACGACCTGCGCACATTATTTTGATACCCTTAGCACCAGATTTAAGCGCAGCTTGAATAACTTTTTTCATCGCTCTTCTAAATGCAATTCTTTTCTCAAGTTGCATTGCTACGTTTTCCGCACAAAGAATAGCTGACGTTTGAGGTTTTTTCTCTTCTTTAATATTGATCAAAACTTCTTTATTAGTCATTTTTGCGACATCAGTCTTTAGTCTTTCTATTTCTGCGCCTTTTTTACCAATGATGATACCAGGCTTAGCAGAAACTACGGTAACTTTAATTTTTTTAGCAGTTCTTTCAATGATAATATCAGAAACACCAGAGAAATATAATTTTTTCTTTAGATATTTTCTAATTTGATAATCTTCAGAGATGGCCGTAGGCATCTCTTTTAGAGACGGAAACCATCTGGACTTCCAAGTGGTATTGATACCTAGTCTAAGACCGACCGGATTTACTTTTTGTCCCATACTACTTGTCCTTTCCTTTTGATTTTTCAGCTATTTCTACAAATATATGAGCAGTTGGCTTTCTAAGTGGCGTAGCTCTACCTCTAGCCCTTGGCATCCATCTTTTTAAAACTGGACCAGCATCCACTCTACAAGATTTTACAATTACTTCTTCCGGCTCAAATCCACCATTTGCAACAGCCGAAGCAATAGCTTTGTAAACATATTTAGCCGCTTTGTTTGGCATAAATGAAAGAGCAGCAAGTGCTAGTTCTGCGTTCATACCTTGGACTTCTTGCGTAATTAGCCTTGTTTTAGTAGGCGAAACTCTTATTGATTTAAGTACACTTTTCATCTACTACCCTTATTTACCTATCTTTTTTTGAACAGAGCCCTTATGGCCTTTAAATGTTCTAGTAGGTGAAAACTCGCCTAATTTATAACCAACGTGTCCTTCAGTAACAAATACAGGAACAAATTGTCTACCGTTATGCACGTTAAATGTAAGTCCGATCATCTCAGGAGAAATCATACTTCTTCTAGACCAAGTTTTAATCGGCTTTGGAGAAGTCTCGGCCTTAGCCTTTGTAACCTTTTTTTGTAGATGGTCATCGATAAAAGGACCTTTTTTAATTGATCTTGCCATTACCTTACACCTTTTTTTCTTCTAGATACAATGTATCTGTTTGATTGTTTAGATTTTTTTCTAGTTTTAAGACCTTTACACTGTTGTCCCCACGGGCTTACAGGAGGTCTATGTCCGTTTGATTTACCTTCACCACCACCATGCGGGTGATCGATTGGGTTCATCGCAGAACCTCTAGTTTGCGGTCTAACACCTAGATGTCTGTTCCTACCTGCTTTACCTAGTGAAATGTTGCTAAAGTCCTCATTACCTACGGCACCGATTGTTGCAATACACTCGGAGAGTACATATCTAACTTCAGAACTTGGAAGTCTCAAAGTTGAATATTTACCTTCTTTGCCCATTAGCTGTGCATAACCACCAGCCGCTCTAGCCATTTGACCGCCCTTGCCAGGTTTCAGCTCAACATTATGTACAATTGTACCCACAGGAATATTCTTCAATTTCATTGCGTTACCTGGTTGAATGTCAAGTCCAGCTTCGGCAGATTGAATAGTGTCGCCTACTTTCAAACCTTGAGGCTGAATGATATATCTTTTTTCACCATCAATATAGCTCAGAAGTGCGATTCTACAGTTTCTGTATGGGTCATACTCAATCGCTTCTACACGTGCAGGAATATTGAATTTATTTCTTTTGAAGTCAATAATTCTATATAGCTTTTTTGCGCCCGCTTCTTTATGTCTTGACGTAATTCTACCGTTATTATTTCTACCGCCAGTAGCAGGAAGTTTTACCAATAAAGATCTAACAGACGGTTTTGCAGTAATATCCGAACTATTAAGACCACTCATAAATCTTCTACTAGGTGTATATGGTTTATATGTTTTAATTGCCATTTCTATTCCTTAACCCGCTAGACTTTCTAGTTTTGCGCCTTCAGGCAGTTTTACATAAAACTTTTTGAGGTCGTCTTGTTTGCCTATCATGCCTTTAAATCTTTTTGTTTTTCCACTTACGTTTAGTGAATTAACCTTTGAAGGCGTAACTCCGAAATACTCTTCAAATACTTTTTTTAGAGAGTTTTTTGTCATTTTTGGAGATGTACTTACCGTAATCACTGAACCCTCTTGTAAATTCATAGCTTTTTCAGTGTATAGGATTTGTCTGATATCTGTTATATCTGCCATAATTAACCCTCTTTTACTATTTTGTCAAATGCATCTTTTTCAATTACTACCGAGTGAAATGTACCTACAAGGTATGCATTAACTTCACCTGAGTCTATAAGATAGCAGTTTTGTATATTTCTATATGCAAGAAATGTTTTTTCATCAAACATAGAAGTTATCAAAAGAGTGTCTCTTTGATTTAATGTTTTTAACAATTTTGCAGCTTCTTTTGTTTTACCGCTTTCAACTTTTAAACTATCAACAACAAATAACTTGCCTGCCTCTGCTTTTTGGTTAACGGCAAATTTAAGAGCAAGTCTCTTTTGTTTTACGTTTACTTTTTGAATAAAGTTTGTTTGATTCTTAGGTCCCCAAGCAACACCACCGCCAACAAATACTGGAGATGTTATTGAACCGGCTCTTGCTCTACCGCCGCCTTTTTGTGCCCATGGTTTTTTACCACCACCGGATACTGCACTTCTAGTTTTTGTATGAGCATTTGAAGTTCTAAGACCAGACAAATAAGCTTTTACATATAAATACATATTATGTGCATGAATATTTTTGTAACTTTCTGGAAGCTCTATTTTGCTTGCTTCTTTTAGATTCTTATCTAATACTATTGCGCTCATTATTTGACCACCTTAATTTTTCCCATCGCACTATTGAAACCAGGAATACTACCTTTTAGCACCAATACACCAGTAGTAGCATCAAAAGAAACGATATCGCTTTGTACGGTTACAGTTTCGTCACCGTACTGTCCAGCCATCTTTTTACCTTTTTGAACCCTACCAGGCCACTCTCTATTACCTATTGAGCCGCCAGTTCTATGGAATCTATGGCCATGAGCACCTGGACCACCGCCAAAGTTCCATCTTTTCATAACACCAGTAAAGCCTCTACCTTTTGTTTTCATAGAAACTTTTACTCTACCGCCTTCTACGATCGCTGATATATCCAAATCTCCAACTTCTTTGTTTGCCGCTTCAAGAGAAGCAAATTGGTTAAACTCTTTTGATAGACCGTAAGCTTTTTGCTGACCTTCTATAGCTTTGTTCATCTGTTTTGTATTTGAATATGCAACAACAGACTTGCCATTTTCGTTTACTTTTACTACTTTTGCAGGAATAACTTTCACTAGTGTAACAGCCGTGCTATTCTCACCAAGTGTTCTACTCATGCCTACTTTTTCAATTAAAAATTCCATCTTCGCCCCTTACATTTGTCTAACTTCGACATCTACCTCTGGAGCTAAGTCTAGCTTCATAAGTGCGTCTACAGTATCTGGTGAAGCCGCCACTATGTCGATTAGTCTGGAATGAATTCTGATCTCAAATTGCTCTCTCGAGTCTTTGTTGACGTGTGGAGATCTTAGAACAGTATATTTTCTAATTCTAGTCGGAAGTGGAATCGGTCCTATTAATTCCGAACCGGTTCTTTTAGCCGCATCAATTATCTGAGCGACAGACCTATCAAGCACTCTATTGTCGTATGCTTTTAGTTTTAACCTGAGTTTTTCCATATGTTTTACCTTTAAAGAACTTAAGCAGTATTTTGCTTACAAAATGGGCTCGTATATTAGCAAATTAGCGTAAAGTTGTCAATGAAATAAAGCTTTTTTGTGTAGAATTCTTATATATTTTATCCTTATAAAAAGGACATTTGTGGAAATATTAGAGCAAATCCATTTAGAAAACCCAAAAAAATTTCACCTTAATGAACGAAAAATCAGAATTGACAGTCCAAATGTTATTATCACAGGCGGACAAAAATGCGGAAAAAGCTCTCTGATTTTAAACAAACTTTTTGAATACAAAAAGGAGGAGTATTTATATATTGATTTTGCGGATATAAGAACGCCAAAAAATATAACATTTGAACAGTGTATAATTTTTTGCAAACAAAAAAATATAAAAATTTTAGCTATAGAAAACAGCGAACTTCCCGCCTGCCACTATTGACGGCTTAGAACTAATTTTTAGCTCAAAAAAACCAATTTTTGCTAAAAATTTTGACGGGATAACAGTTTTACCGCTGGATTTTGAAGAGTTTATCTCATTTTCACAAAAACAGCTTGATGAGCCAAGCCATATCTTCTCACTTTTTCTGAAAGATGGAAATCTTCCTCAAAAGGTTGGGAGACAAGAATTTAATAAACTACACATAACCCAACAAGCAATAAATGGATTTTTACAAAACACGGCAAAACAAATTATATTTACTTATTTATGCCAAAACGGAGGGTTAAAATTAACTTTTTTACAAATGTACAATGGATTAAGAAACAATGTAAAAATTTCAAAAGATTCCCTTTATAAATTTTCTTTTGAAATTGAAGAAGAAGGTATGGTTTACTTTGTTGAAAAATTTGGGCAACAAAATGGCGCAAAAAAAATTTATCTTTATGATTTTTCAATGATTTCCGCGGTAACTTATAAAAAAGAGCCATTAAGAGTATTCGAGAATATGGTTTTTCTCGAACTTGCTAAATACAATCAAGAAATTTATTATAACGATGGAATAGATTTTTTGATACCAGAAGACAGTAGGGCTATCATTGCTAGAGCTTTTGCAACAAAAGAATATACATTATCAAAATTACCGACAATTATTAAACAACTAAAACATTTTGAAATCAAAATACTAGAAATTGTAACCATGGGTATGGAGTTTATATTTGAATATGATGACATTCTTGTAGAAGCCTTGCCGTTTTGGACTTGGGCACTAAAAGACTGATCTATAATGTGGCTATTTTAACGCTTCGCTTGACACTCTGGCAAAGATGTACGAAGAAACAAACAAACCTAAAAGTGCTAAAAATATGTATAAAAAGATTTTAGAGCTAGAAGGTGAACACTTTGATGCTAAGAAAGCTATTGTCCGCTTAAATAAAAAGATTAGTAAAAAGTAGTCGTTACGAATGCAAAGCTGTTAGCATAGTGTTAGCATGAACAGAAAATTTAAAGCTTTTAAAAAGTCTTTCGATAGCCGATATTATAGAGGTTTAAAGGGATTTTAAAAAGTGGCGGAGAGAGGGAGATTCGAACTCCCGAAGGGCTCATCACCCTCGACGGTTTTCAAGACCGTTGCATTCAACCACTCTGCCATCTCTCCATATCGTTGCATTTATTAAGTAAAAATAAAAAATTGGTTGCGGGAACAGGATTTGAACCTGTGACCTTTGGGTTATGAGCCCAACGAGCTACCGGACTGCTCTATCCCGCGTCATTAAGTGAGTCTTCCAGTCTGGCTGGGGTACAAGGATTCGAACCTCGGTTAGATGGACCAAAACCACCTGTCCTGCCACTAGACGATACCCCACCAAAAATGGAAAGCGGATTATATACTAAAAAACCTTTTTTGTCAACTCTTTGTGTTATAATGCCCAAAAAACAGAGCTTGGAGTTAGTATGCCAATATCAAGAGTAGAAAAAGCGATAGAAGAAATTAAAAAAGGCAATATGGTCGTGATGATGGATGACGAGGATAGGGAAAATGAAGGCGATTTAGTCTATGCATCAACATTCTCAACTCCTGAAAAAGTGAACTTTATGGCAAGTGTTGCCAAAGGATTGATCTGTGTTTCTATTACAAGGGATGATGCCATTAGGCTTGAATTGAAACCTATGGTTGAGAAAAATAGCTCATCACATGAAACCGCTTTTACAGTTTCAGTTGATGCAAAAGGATGTGCCACAGGTATATCTGCATATGAAAGAGATGACACTATAAAACTCTTAGCTAGTCCGACAAGCGTTCCAGATGATCTAGTCAGGCCAGGGCATATATTCCCACTAATAGCAAAAGATGGAGGAACTCTCGTAAGAACAGGTCATACTGAGGGCTCAATAGACCTATGTAAACTTGCAGGGCTTTATCCGTCTGGAGTTATTTGTGAAATCATGAAAGACGACGGCACAATGGCCAGACGAGATGATTTAGAGAAATTTTCCGAAAAACACAATCTTCATATAGTTTTTGTTTCAGATTTAGTTGAGTATAGGCTTAAAAAAGAGTCTCTCATAAAACAAGTTGACTCCTCAATTGTAGATTTTTTTGGCAAGCCTTGTGAGCTTAGAATTTTTACAGACCACTTTGGCAACAAACATCACGCATATATACACGGTCCATTAACTGACAGTACAAATATTAAATTTCACAATATAACACCAGATATTGAACTAATTACGAATTACCACAAGTTTCAAAGTCTTCAGAAGTCAGTTTCATACCTACAAGAAAATAATGGTGTTTTTATTTTGTTGGAGGCTTCATATCCTCATGAAAATGGTGAAATCAAAGAAATCGGTATAGGTGCCCAGATTATTTACTCACTAGGCATAAAAACAATCAATCTTTTAACGAGTACGGCACATAAAGAATTTGTTGGCATTGCTGGCTTTGGACTAAGCATAAGAGAGAAGATAGTTATTTAAACCTGATAGTTATAGCGCCCTAACTTTTGCTATCTCGTCACGAAGTCTTGCCGCATCTTCAAACTCTAGATTTTTTGCGGCATCCCTCATTCTAATGGTCAACTGTTTTATTACTTCTTCTTTTTCAGCTTTCGGTATATTCCCGCGCTTTTTCAATTCTAGTTTACTCAATGGTTCGTCTTCTTTCAAACTATCATCCATTTTTCTATCAACACTATGAGGAGTAATTCCATGTTCTTTATTGTACTCGTCTTGTTTTTTACGCCTCACATCCGTAATGCTTATCGCTCTTTTCATAGAATCAGTAATCCTATCAGCAAACAAAAGAACCTTACCTTCTAAATTCCTTGCGGCTCTTCCTATTGTCTGGATAAGACTAGTTTCGCTTCTCAAAAACCCTTCTTTGTCGGCATCAAATATCGCCACAAGAGCAACTTCCGGCAAATCAAGACCTTCCCTTAGCAGATTGATGCCAATTAGCATATCAAACTCACCGCGTCGCAACCCTCTTATAATCTCGGTTCTCTCAATAGTATCAATATCGGAGTGCATATATTTGACCTTAATCCCAAGCTCGGCATAGTATTTTGCAAGTTCTTCTGCCATTTTTTTGGTCAACACGGTAACCAGTACCCTGTCATTTCTAGCTATCGCTTTTTTTGCGTCATCATAAAGCTTCTCTACCTGAGATGAGCTTGGATGAATCTCTATAACCGGATCAAGAAGTCCCGTAGGCCGTACGACTTGTTCAGCAACAATACTTGATAGCTCAAGCTCTAAGATTGCCGGTGTTGCAGATACAAATAGATAGTGAGGAGCCTTGTTAATAAACTCGTCAAACATCAACGGACGATTATCAAGTGCACTCGGCAATCTAAAACCATACTCCACCAAAACCTCTTTTCTGCTTCTGTCTCCTGCATACATTCCGCGAAACTGTGGCAAACTCACGTGACTCTCATCAACTATCAACAAATACTCTTTATTCATCGCTTCAAAATAATCTTGCAATGAGTACGGCGTCTCACCAGGTGCCTTACCTGTCAAATATCTAGAATAGTTTTCTATACCTTTACACATTCCAGTCGATTCCATCATCTCTAGGTCAAACTCGACACGTTGCTTTAGTCTCTGGTATTCAACAAGTTTATTTTCTTTTGCAAAATAATCTAGTCTATCGGCAAGTTCTCTTTCTATTTGACGAATTGCGTCAGCCATTCTGCTGGCTCCAACGACATAGTTGCTAGCCGCATAGAGTGTAAAACTAGTCAAATCTTTTATTTTTTTATTTATCAACGGGTCAAATTCATATACCCTCTCGCACTCATCGCCAAAAAACTCAACCCTAACGGCACGATCTTCATAGTATGCAGGAAATATATCTACAACCTCACCAATAACCCTAAAATCACCTCTATCAAAAAAGTTATCGTTTCTTTTATATCCCATATCTACAAGCTGGAGCAAAAATGCCTTTTGAGTATAGCTCCTTTTTGTCTCTATTTTTAATACCATACTTTTATATTCTTTTGGGTCACCTAGCCCGTAGTTTGCAGAAACAGAAGCTATAGCAATACAATCATCAAACTGCAAAAGACTCGCTGTTGCCGAAAGTCTAAGTCTCTCCAATTCATCATTAATGGAGCTATCTTTTTCGATAAACAAATCACTTCTAGGAATATATGCTTCGGGTTGATAATAGTCATAATAACTAATAAAGTACTCAACATGATTTTTCGGGAAAAACCCCCTAAACTCACTATATAGTTGTGCGGCCAAAGTTTTATTATGAGTCATTATAAGTGTTGGAAGTTGCAATTCTTGGATAATACTAGCCATTGTAAAAGTTTTACCGCTCCCTGTTACCCCCAAAAGAGTTTGATAGCGATTATTATTTTTTATACTAGCGCTTAAAGAGGCTATCGCTCGCGGCTGATCCCCTGCAGGAGCATATTTACTACAAAGCTCGAATTTGGCCATTTGTACCTATCTTTTTTTATATTAAAAGCACTTTTGATGCCTTTAAATTATATCAAGCTTTGATATAATCCCTTGAATTCTCAAGTTTAAGAGGGCAAAAATGGAACTTATGGACAAAGTAAAAAATCAAATAGAAGATATGGTTGCTAGATATGAGAGTATCTCAGGTCAAGCCGAAATGTTAAAGTCAAAAGTATCTACTCTAGAGGCAGAAAATAATGCGAAAGAACAATATATAAAATCTCTCGAGGAAAAACTAAATCAAAGGGATACCGAGATGGAAGAGATTGCTCAGAAAATATCAATGGTTCTAAACAAACAATAAATGCAAAAAATAACGCTCTTCATAGAAGGCAATAAATTTGATATATCTGTTCAAGACGACCATGTTGCAAAGCTCAAATCGCATATATTCAAGGATTTGGGCGAAACAGGTAACAATACGCTAAAAGACCTGTTATATGCTTATATGAAGAAGTGCTATGAGATTAATGTTATACAAACTGAATTGGAAAATTTATCAAAAAAAATAGAAGACCTTTCAAATAAAATGGACTAACCTATAAAAATTATCGCTCATAATAAATCACACTATTAACCAACTTTTTTTTGAGATTAGAGTGCCCGCCTAAAATATCGGCATGACCTAAAAATAGCTTTCCGTCATCTTTTAGTACGTCAAAAAAAATACTACTTGCTCTTTCTCGGCTATTTTTATCAAAATAAATCAACATATTCCTAGAAAGAACAAAATCAAACTTGCCATATTTGAATATTTTCTCATCGAAAATATTGTCACTATAAAATTGACATTTTGATTTTATCTCTTTTTTTACCTCTAAATGACCGTCTTTTTCTGTAAAAAAACGATTTTTAATATCTTCCGATGTTTTATGAAAGCTTTTTTTACCGTAAGACCCACTTATAGCTTTTTCTACAACAACACTATTTATGTCAATTCCTATTAATTTATCAATGCGTCCATAAAGTCCTAATTTTTCTAACATTATAGCTATTGTGTATACCTCTTCCCCGCTAGAGCAAGGTAGACATAATATACTAAATCTATTTTTTTGAGCCGCAAATTCCACAAGAAGCTCCAACTGTCTATACTCTCTAAAAAAATAAGTTTCGTTGACGGTCAAGAAATTTACGAGATCCTGCCAAAGCTCACCGCCTTTTTCAATCTCTTGCAAAAATGTATGAAAACTAGAAAAATTCCGATTTCTGGAAAAATTCTCAATCTTTTGAAATACTATGTCCTGTTTTTCCGTAAAACATATACCGGTTTTATTATAAAAAATATCAAGTATTTTATTTAGCATATTTATCCAAACCTAGATATTACTGAAACAATCTCATCTATACTTAAGATTTCTTTGGTTGCGCCAATCTCTTTTGCACATCGTGGCATACCATAAACTATAGCGCTACCTTCGCTCTCCGCAATCGTATATGCTCCTGCTTTTTTTAATTCAAGCATTCCCACCGCCCCATCATCACCTATTCCCGTTAACAACACTGCCAGAACAGAGTCGAATTTATCGGCAATTCTTGCCGCCGACATAAATAGTCTATTTATATTTGGAGCATACGTATCACTTTTTTCCTCGAGTACTCTAAGTATAAATTTACAATTACTCTCGGCAATTTCATTAATACTATCACCCTTAACAAAATAAATGGCTCCGTTTTGCAAGCCTACTCCATTATTACCTATAAGTATTGGCAATGCACATTCAGATACAAAATTTTGTACAAGGCTTGGCAAAAATAGCTCGCCTATATGTTGAGCAATAACGATACAGGCATCATAATCACTAGGAAGTTTTTTTACTATTTTCATCAAGTGCCCCGGCCCACCAGTAGATGAGCCTATCAATACTAATTTCACATTTTAGCCATTTATTTAAAGTTCGGGTATTATATTAGACTCAATTTACCAAAATAGGAATAAAAAAAGTGAAAGACGAGCTTTTCAAGCAAAATTATGATGGACGTTTCGAATTTAACGAAGCCGTAGCTTTAGTTTTTGACGACATGATATCTCGCTCTATTCCGCTATATGACCAATTTCTAAAAATTACACTCGATACGATAGGTTCTTTTTGTAAACCAAACGACAAAATTTGTGATTTCGGTTGCTCAACCGCAAATACACTACTAGCTATCGATAGAGAATATAAACATAGCTTTGAACTTATAGGTGTAGACACCTCTGAACACATGCTCAAGCAAGCAAAAAATAAAGCCAATATATATAATGCAAAAATAGCCCTAATAAACTGTGATATATTGAACCTAAAGATAGATGAGGTTGGATGTGTAATAGCAAACTTCACTATGCAATTTATACCGCCTGAAAACAGAATCGAAGCATTTAAAAAGGCATTTAAGATTTTAAAAAATAACGGTGTTTTTATTTTTGCAGAAAAACTAGCGAGCAACAATGAATCTCTAGATAATTTTCTAGTTGAAAAATATTATGACTACAAAAAGGCTCAGGGGTATAGTGAGCTAGAAATTATGCAAAAAAGAGCTGCGCTCGAAAACGTACTAATCCCTTTTAGTGAACAGCAAAATATTGAAGCAGCGAACAGCGTAGGATTTACTCATACGGAGTGCATCTTTAGAGTTTTAAATTTTGCTCTTTTTGTAGCTTTCAAATAAAATATATGGCATACGAAATTAAACAAATCAAACTAGAAAAACCTAGAAAAGTCGTCTATGCAATAACTGATGCGTTAGGAATCACCGAACGAGCCTCTAAAAGATTAGTCGATAAGGGGCGAGTCAAATGCAATGGTACTACTGTTGAGCGCAAAGGAGAAATTGTAGACGGCACCCTAGAAGTACTTTTTTACGAACCTACGCCAATAATAGATGTAGAAGTTGTATTTGAACATGAAGATTTTGCGATTTTCGACAAACCGCCGTTTATGCTTGTTCACCCAAACGGATTCAATACAAAAACATCATTATTGGATAACATCAAAAATCTATATGGACTTAGCGCAAATATCGTTCACAGGCTTGATTATGAAACAAGCGGACTCGTAATAGCTAGTAAAAATAAAAAAAGTGAAGCCGTACTAAAAACAATGTTCGAAAATAGACAAGTCAAAAAACAATATATTGCCCTATTACAAGGGAGCCTGAACAAAACAATAGAAATCAGAACTTTTATCGAAAAACAAAATATAAATGGCGAAATAAAAATAAAACAAAACTCTTCAAATGAAGGTAAAGAAGCCGTCAGTATTTTTGAGCCTATGGAAAAAATAGAAAAGCTTAGTGCCACACTCGTAAAAGTCAGCCCATTAACAGGCAGACTTCATCAGATAAGGCTACATAGCGCACATATAGGAATGCCGATATTCGGTGAACCTATTTACGGAAACACTATTTGTACGGCTGGAAAATACCTAGATAAAAAACTATCCAAAGAAGAAAGGCTAGAGCAGACAAAAGCCAATAGAATTTGCTTGCAAGCTGAACGACTAGAATTCAACTATCTAGGAGAATCTATTGTCGCTACGTCCAAACTTAACGCAAAAAGCGATTTTTTAAAAGCCGTAAGAGGCGAAGAGTGAAGCTGGCGCTTTTCGGCGGCTCATTCGATCCTGTTCACAACGGGCACTTAGAGGTTGTATTGTCGGCAATAAAAAATTTGGATATTGACAAACTAATTATTATGCCTGCTTTTTTAAATCCATTTAAATGTAGCTCCAATGCAACACCGGAGCAAAGATTAAAATGGGTAAAAAAGACGTTTGAAAAAATACCGAAAGTAGAAGTTTGCGAGTATGAAATAAAACAAAAAAGGAGTGTTTCAACTATTGAAAGCGTCGAATATCTAATCAAAAATCTAAAAACTGAAGGAAAAATACAGCTCATAATAGGCGCCGACAATCTAATGCTGTTACCAAGCTGGAAAGAATACGACAAATTACTTTCAATGTGTGAAATTATAGTTGCCACGAGGAGTGGGTACAATATAGAAGCAGACTATAAGATTTTGAGCGTAAAATACGATATATCTTCGACTAACATCAGGGAGAAATCACAGTTTGACCATTTACCTTCCGACGTAGCCGACGAAATTATAAAACAATACAAAAAGGACTAATTTGAAAGAACTAATAGAATCAATAAAGAGTGTGCTTGACTCAAAAAAAGCAGAAAACATAGAGGTATTTGACCTTAGCCATACTGACTATTTCGTAGACACGGTAATTGTCGCAACCTCCATTGCCGCAAAACACGGAGTGATGTTAGCAAATGAATTAAAAAAAGAAGTTGCAAAAGCCAATGAAAAATTCTTACATGTAGACGAGGGAGACGAGTGGACAATAATAGACCTTGGCGACATCCTCATTCATTTAATGAGTGAAGAGTATAGAAAAAAATATAATGTAGAAGAGTTTTTAAAAGATTTCATAGCCAAAAAAACCCATAAAGAATAAATAAAAGGCGTTTACACGCCTTTAGTTAAAACGTATCCCAAGCATCATCTTTACTAGGTTTACCAATAGTAGCAGTTGGCTTTGCCATATGTGCTATTTTTGGAGATAAGCCAATCCTAGAAATATCAGAGTTTGGCATAGGAACAAAACCTTGATTCTCCTTTGCACAGAGCGCCGATTTGAAATGGTCTAAATTTGCAAACACCCTCATGGTGTCTTCCTCTATCTCCCTACCTAGTTTTATTAGTATTTGAGGCTGTATACTACTTATACCGCTATCACAGAACTCTTTTACTTTTGAATGAACATGTTCATGGGATTGACCCATATCTCCCCATGCCGATGTAGAAGAAAGTGAAGCTTTGTGCTCTTCAAGCCATTTGCCGAGATTGCAAGAGTGGTGATCTGTTACGCTAAAGTTTGTAGTATTTGATTTGATTTTGGCGTAATTATTTTCTTTAAAGTTTACATGATCTAATTTTAACTTTGTTGTGTCAAATATCATATTTATATCACAAACCATAGTTCTTTTAATGTCATCAAACTTAGTCCTATTTGCCGCATTCAGAAGAGTTTTTGCAAGCTCAAGGACGCTTAAAGACATATTACTAACCTGTGTTGCCGCCGCCGCATTTTCTTGTGTTACATGGTCAAGTTGCGTTACGGCGTCATTTATTTGAGAGATACCTTGCATCTGCTCTTTTGCCGCGCTTGTAACATCCTCAACCATTTTAGCAGTTTGATCTATTTTGTCGGCAATTGTTTTGAAACCGTGATTCATATCATCCGAAATTCTAAGACCATCATCTGATTTTGACTTTGCCATTTCGGTTAAAGCTTTTATTTCTTTTGCCGCCTCCGCAGATCTATTTGCTAGATTCCTAACCTCTTGCGCCACAACCGCAAAACCTTTTCCTGCTTCACCTGCCGTTGCCGCCTCAACTGCCGCATTGAGAGAAAGAATATTTGTTTGAAACGCGATATTTTCAATAATAGCAACTGCCTCGTTAATACTTTTTGTAGCTTCAGAAATCTCAACCATAGCCTTCGCCGTCTGATCCGCCATCATAGCTCCGCTGACGGTAGCTTTTTTAGCCTCCTCAGCAGATCTAGCCATAGCAACAGCTTTATCTGCGGTTGCTTGTATATTTCCAGTCATTTCCTCTAGCGCCGCCGCAGTCTCTTCTAGGCTTGCCGCTTGTTCGTTTGCCGCACTAGATAGCTGTTCAGACTCTCTTGTCATCTCCTGTGCTTGTGACTCAAGTTTTTCGCCGCTAATCGTAATAAGAGCAAACAACTCGGAGTTACTATTTCCTAGAGCCGTTAATCCTGCCCCTAAAGAACCGATTGAGCCTGCATAGCCAATCGTATCGACTTTGAATTGATAATTTGCAGATGCAAACTCTATAAGCCCCTTTGTTAGTTTCGCCGTAGCGTCTTCTATGCTTGATAGCATATTATTAATAGCGTTTATAGCTTGAGTAACTTGAGGAGAAGATGCTTGTTCTTTAATTCTAAACGAAAATATACCTGTAGACGCTATGGCGGCTATATCATTTAATCTAGCTATGGCTTTTGCATCTTGTTCTAAACCTTCAGCCGTCTTCGACAAATACTCATTTAATATTTTTGCAATTTCGCCTACTTCATCTTGTGAAGTAATTTTTATCTTCTGGTTTGAATCACCACTACCACTTAACAAGTCAGATAATGCAGTCTTTAAGTTCGACAAAGAAGACAAAATAGCGCCTTTGACAATATATACCGTAATAAAAATTAACAATAATACGGCCATAGCTAGCACACTTAACATAACCGGACCGGACTGTAGCTCAGAATCCAAACTACTCTTTTTAATACCCTGATCAGTCTGAATATCTTTTTTTACTTTTTCTAACTTTTCCTTTAGACCTTTCCAGATAGCAATACTATGCCGTAAGTCTTCAGTAGCTACGACTCCGGAACTACTCTTTGCATATATGCTATGAATACTAGATAGGAACTCGGTAGCGCTTTGAGACACTGTCTCATATTCTTTTGAAGTGACTTTCTTATTGCTTTCAATTGCTTTGGACATCTCGTCCATAGCTTTCAACAGACTATCTTTAGAAGCTTCATCTTTAGAATCTATATAAAGATTTTCTACAGCCACCATGCATTCAAGCGCACTAGAAGCCACAATCTCATACGATCTTTCAGTATCTCCACTAGAAGCGTACGATTGATAATCGGAAGAAATACCTACTGTTTTTAGAACAGCTACCGCGCTTACTAAAATTATCGAAACTAGAACAACTAGAGTAATTAATAATAACTTGCTTTTAACGGAAATGCGATTTAAAAAATCCATGGCAAACCCTTAAATTTTAACTTCGGCAAATTATATTTGATTACTACTAAAAGCCTCCCCCTAATGACTTAATAAGACTTAGCGATGAGCCTAGCGATACTATTTTAGCATCAAGCAGAGCCAATCTTGTGCTTAGATATGTCTGCTTTGTACTTAATAAAACCGGCATAGATATTGTCCCATATTTATACCTCAGTTCTGCCATGCGTAAATTTTCAGCCATTACATGTTCGCTATTTTTGGCGCTTTTTTCTTGCTCTTTTGCATTTTTATACCCGAACAAAGCGCTATCTGTTTCACTAAAAGCGGCAACAATAGTTTTCTGATAATTTAATAGAGCCTCTTTTTGCAAATATTCCGCAGATGCAACACCTGCCCCTATTCTGCCAGCCGTAAAAATCGGTATATTAACCGACGGTCCAAACTGCCACATACGAGAGTCGCCCTTAAAAAGCTTATTAAAGTCTGCACTCTGAAAACCAAATTCTCCGGTTAGGGAAATAGTAGGAAAATAAGCTGCTTTTGCTACGCCTATCTGTGCATTTGCGGCTATTAATTCTTGTTCTGCGGATAAAATATCCGGTCTATTTTCCAAAATTGTCGATGGAAGCCCAACCGGTACCGTAATATTTGCTGAATAAATCTTTTCGGTATCAATATTACTCATATTTGTGGGCATTTTTCCCAAAAGCAGATTATATTCATTTTGAATATCTACAAGTTTTTTCTGATACGACAAATATTGATTTTTTGCATTTTCATCATTTAAAATAGCATCATTTAAATCACTATCGCTTATAGTTCCTTGTTCGTGCATTAGTTTGGAAAACTCTAATCTTTTAGATGCGCACTCTGCAAACTCTTTTGATATTTTTGTCTGTTCGGCGATTGCAAGTAACTTATAATAAACCAATGTCGCATTAGTTGTTAAAGATATCTTGACTCCTCGTCTAGCCTCTTCACTAGAAAGTAGCTTAGCTCTTGCCGCTTCGTTTAATCGCCTAACTTTACCCCACAGGTCAAGCTCATATGAAGCTATCGACAAATTGGCCGTATAACTATCAATGGGTCCTGGAGGCATAGGTATATTAGTAGTTAAACTCGGATTCTGTCTAATTAAAGATGGGTTAGCCGATAATTGTGGATATAGATACGATTTTGCCTCATCAAATTGAGCCAATAAAACTCCGACTTGCATATCAGCTATTTTCGCATCAAAATTACTTTCCAAAACCTGATTGACATAACTTGCCAAACGTTCATCTTTTAACTGTGTCCACCATTTACTATTTCTATTGTTACTATCGGTTTTATTTTCTTCGATATCATGCCTAAAGCTATCAGGAGTATCAATCTTTGGTTTTACATAGTCTGGACCTACGGCACACCCAGCCAAAACAAGAGTAGAAATAATCGATATATATACTTTATTCATGAGTGTGCTCCTCTTTTTTATCAAAATATTTTGCAATATACTTCTCTCTAAATGTCGAAACCATAAAATAAAGCCAAGGAATAAAAAACCTTTCTATAAAAGTTGCCGCTAACATTCCGCCCATAATGCCGGTACCTATCGAATGCCTACTCTCGGCTCCGGCTCCGGTACTAATAACAAGCGGTAAAACACCAAAAACAAATGCTAAGGACGTCATCATCATAGGTCTATATCTAAGTCTTGCCGCCGCAATTGTTGCCTCATATATTGTTTTACCAGACCTTCTCTCGTCTTCTGCAAATTCTACGACAAGAATTGCATTTTTAGTTGATAGACCTATTAAAGTCAAAAGACCTATTTGGAAATATACGTCATTGCTCAATCCAGTCAACAATACGGCGGTAAATGCTCCAAGCATTCCAAATGGAACAACTAGCATAACGGCAATAGGCAATAGCCATTTTTCATAATTTGCAGACAAAATCAAAAAGACCATAACAAGCCCAAAAATAAATATTATCGCAGACTTATTCCCGACTTTTTTCTCCTGATAAGCCGTACCTTCCCAAGCAAGAGAAACTTCATCTGGCAATACTTCAGATGCAACTTGCTCCATTATCACAATTGCCTCTCCTGAACTATAACCTGGAGCGGCAGACCCCATCAATTGTGTTGCCAAGAGTCCATTAAAGTGTTCTATTTTTATAGGAGCCGCACTATTTTTTATATTTAAAACGGCGCTTAAAGGAACCATTTGCCCACTTTGGCTTCTAACATATGCTCTACTTATATCCTCAGGTTTTGATCGAAACTGAGCCTCCGATTGAACCTGCACCCAAAACGTTCGACCAATTTTATCAAACTGATTTACGTTCATATAGCCGATAGTACTTTGAAGTGTGGCAAAAATTTCAGAAACACTAACACCCAAAGCTTTTGCCCTATCTCTATCAATATCAACCATAATAACCGGTGAATCAGGACGCATCTGTGTAGAAATATTAGCGATTTCTTTTCGTTCCTTAATTTTGGCTATAAACTGCTGTGTATACATTGCTATCTTGGTAGTGTTTGCATCGCCCTTCAGCATAAGCCTACACTGAAAACCGCCGGTTGTGCCCAGCCCCCTAATAGGTGGAGGAGCAAAGGCCATAGCAAAGGCCTCATTTATTTTTGAGTACTCAGCCATCACCGAATGCATAACCCCGTCAAGCGAAGTCTCTTTTGTCGTACGCTCCTCCCAAGGTTTCAATCTGGTGAATACGGTTACCGAGTTTGGCTCTTGTTGTCCGCCAAGCAGATTAAAGCCAACAAGAGAAATAACATGTTCTACGCCCGGCTTTGCCTTTTGTATTGCTTCTATTTTTTGAGCTACGGCTTCCGTTCGTTCCAGACTCGCACCATCCGGCAAGCTGGCTACAGAAATAAAATATCCCTGATCTTCAGACGGAATAAATGCCGTAGGAATTGTTTTACCGAGATAAATCACGGTAGCAACTGCCGAACAATATAAAAATACAGTCAGCATTCTTCTTCTGACAAGCCAAGCCGATCTTTCGACATAGCTCTCCGTCAGATTTGCAAACCAAGCATTAAATTTTTGAAAAATTTTCGGCGGCAATTTTTCATGCTCTTTTAGTATTAATGCTCCAATAGCCGGAGAAAGAGATAAAGCCGTAAAACCTGAAAATACCACAGAAACGGCAATGGTCATAGCAAATTGTTTATAAAGGAGACCTGTCATTCCGGGCATAAACGTTGAAGGAATAAACACAGAACATAGTACCAATACTATTGCTATAATAGGTCCCATAACCTGACTCATTGCTTTCAAGGCGGCTTCTCTAGGGGCTAGCCCCTCAGTCTGCATTATACGTTCCATATTTTCCACGACGACAATTGCGTCATCTACGACTATACCTATCGCCAAAACCATACCGAATAGCGTCAAAGTATTTATCGAATAACCCAATAGATACATGCCTATAAATGCGCCAGTCAAAGATACCGGTACTGCTATCAGAGGAATTAGACTTGCTCGCCAACTTTGTAAAAATAAATAAACTATAAAAACTACCAACATCAACGCTTCAAAAAGTGTTTTAACCACTTCTTCAATCGATATTTTAACAAACGTAGTCGTGTCATACGGTTCAGCATAAGCAATTCCTGCAGGAAAGCTTTTTGATAGTTTTTTAATTTTTGCTTTTACGGCGGCTACCGTATCAAGAGCATTAGCGTTTGGATCGGCAAAAATACCTACAATTACGGCCGGCTTTCCATCCACGCGTCTTAAAAACTCATAATTTGAAGCTCCAAGCTCCACCTTCGCAATTTCACCTAGCCTGACTATTCTACCGTCGTTTTTTGCCTTAATGATAATATTTTCAAACTCTTTTGGCTCAGTCAATCTTCCTTTGGCTTTTAACATAATAGTCAACTGCTGTCCGTTAAGCATAGGCGATTGACCGATACGACCAGGCGCTATCTGAATATTTTGCTCTGCTATCGCATTATTTACATCGGTTGCGGTAATGCCCATAGTCGCCATTTTGTCTGGATTCAACCAAACACGCATAGCGTAATCTCTAGGACCAAATATCTGTGCTTGACCGGCACCAGGTACTCTTTTTATCTCATCCAAAACATTTGCACTTACGTAGTTACTTATCGTGACGTCATCCACACTTTCATCAGGTGAGTACATAGCTATAATAAATAAAATATCTGCCGTCTTTTTTTGCACGGAAACGCCTAATGTTTTTACGACACTAGGCAAAATAGGTTCTGCAAGATTTATCCTGTTTTGAATATCAACGGTAGCTAAGTCGAGATTTGTTCCTATTTCAAAAGTACAAGTTATCATCGCCGTACCTGATGAACCAGATGCTATAGACGATGTATACATCAATCCGTCAGCGCCCGATATTTGAGCTTCTAGCGGCGAAATTACATCGTTTGCAAGCGTTTCTGAATCCGCACCTGGATAATTTGCAGTAACAACTACCGTTGGAGGAGTAAGGCTTGGAAACTGAGCTATAGGTAGGGTATATGCCGCTATAGACCCCAATATAACGATAATAATAGCTATAACAGCGGCAAAAATCGGTCTATTTATAAAAAATTTTGAAATCATTTTACTTACTCATATTTACTTGTGAAGATGTCATATTCGCTTCGCCTATAACTTTCACCTCAGAATTGGGCATTACTCTTACAACACCGTCAACTGCCAAAATATCTCCAATATTTAAACCTTGCAAAACTACAACCTTATCTTCTATCCATTCGCCTAGAACAACTGGTTTAGGCTCTGCTTTTCCATCTTTTACTACATATACGAATCTTCCTTTTTGCCCCTGAAGTAGCGCTTTTTGCGGAATTAAAATAGCAGATTTAAGAGTAGTTCCTCCAACTGTAACCCTAACAAACTCGCCAGGTCTAAGCTTTCCGTTTGGATTTTTAACCTCGGCACGACAATTCATAGTTCCGGTATTCATATCAAACGAAGGAGAGCAAAATAAAAGCTTGCCTTTGTTATCGAATTGGCTTCCGTCTGCCATGTGTATAGAAATAATATTGGCATCTCCGCTCATTTTTCCACTATTTTTTGCTTGGCTCATAGAAAGATATTGATTTTCACTCATTTGAAAATTGATATAAAGCGGATCAATTTGAGACACGGTAGTCAGAAGTCCATTTTGTGCCGGCGATATATAATTTCCTACGTGCACAATCGCTTTATCACTAAACCCGGCAACTGGAGACTTAATATATGTATAGCCTAAATTTAAATCAGCCTGTTCAACTTGCGCCCTTGCACTCTCAACTTGCGCTTTGGTAGTAAGTTCTGCAGAAACGGCGCTATCATAATCTTGTTTACTCATGGCGTTAGCCTCAAAAAGAGGTTTTGCCCTATCCAAGTTTCTCTTTGCGTTTTGATAACTAGCTTCCGATCCAAACAAAGAAGCTTTGGCAATATTTAGTGTTGCTTCAAAAGGTTTTGGGTCTAATCTGAATAGCATTTGACCTTTCGACACTAGCGAGCCTTCTTTATAATCTATACTATTTAGATACCCGTCAACCCTAGCCCTAATCTGAACATATTGCGACGCCTCAGTCGTACCTGTCGAACCTATAGACATATTAGTATCCAAAGCGCTTATTTTCATCGTCGTAATAGCGCTTGGCGGTCTTTTGCCTTGTTCTTCTGGTTTTTTACAACCACTTAAAAATACTAAAATTAAAAATACTGAAACTAAAACTTTATCTTTCATAACAACCCCTATCTTCTAAAGTATTTCTGAAAACATTAAAAAAATGACTCAAATGTTTACGCATTGTTTGCACTATCTCTTCTTTCTCTTTTTTGCTCAATATATTAGAAACTAATTTTGTATGCAAAAAATAAAATGGGCCTATGTATTCAGCAACCATAAGCTTCTTATCACAATTTTTAAAATAGTTCATACCTATCATTATTTCTAATAAGTTTTCAAAAAATTTCTCTATCTTATCAAAAGATTCCGCCCTTACGAGTTCCCTTGCAGGACCGTCTTTTAGACACTCTAATTGCGCCATTTTCGCATACGCTAGATAATCTTTATTTTCAAGGCAACGAATTATTCTTTCTGCTCTAAGTTCAAACTGAGAAAATGGGTTTTTTTTAAATTCTTCTAAATTAAAGTCGTCATAACCAAAAAAATCATAATTTGATATTACGCTTCTAAAAATCTCTTCCTTACTGCTAAAATGCGCATAAATCGAACTTTCTTTGATGCCGACTTTTTTGGCTAACTCTCTAATTGAAACTGCTTCATATCCTTTTTGTGCAAAAAGATGCAAAGCTTCTTTCATAATTATTTCTTTTGTCATTTAACCTACCTAACATTCGTTAGGCAAATTCTAACTACAAAAAGTTAAAAGAAGACTTAACTTTTTACTTAATATATTTTTTTGATTTAATAATTTTTCAAAATATTGTAAGCCGTATCTCTTTTCGCCGCCTTGAAGCCTGCTTTTTTTATAAGATGAACCAGCTCCTCTTCGCTTGAACGATTTTTAACTCCAGCGGCGGCTACAACATTTTCTTCCATCATAGCTCCGCCCATATCATTTGCTCCAAAAAATAGCGCCGTCTGCCCGACATTTGCGCCTTGTGTCACCCATGAGCTTTGAATATTTTCGAAATTATCTAAATAAATACGAGAAAGTGCAAGTAGCCTCAAGTAGCGATTTGAGCTAGCTTTTTTAATATCCGGATATTCTTCTTTTAATGGTGTAAAATCCGGTTGAAATGACCACAAAATAAAGGCTCTAAAACCGCCGGTTTCATCTTGTAAAATCCTCAGCCTATCTAAATGCTCGACTACCTCTTCATCCGTCTCAACCGAACCGAACATCATCGTTGCAGTTGTTTTAATCCCTAGTTCATGTGCACTTTTGTGAACTTCTAGCCATCCGTCAGTATTAATTTTCTTGGGAGAAATTATATCTCTTACTCTGTCGACTAAAATTTCAGCCCCGGCACCAGGAATACTATATAATCCTGCATTTTTCAATCTTTGCAGGGTCTCTTTGATAGTTATTTTCGAAATTTTGGCGATAAAGTCAATCTCAACGGCAGAAAAAGCATGAATAGTCACTGTTGGAAATTTATTATGAATAAAAGAAATTAGTTCCTCATAAAAATCTATTTTTAGCTTTGGATGGACACCGCCTTGAAAAAGTATTTGTGTGCCGCCTATATCAACAAGCTCTTGAATTTTATCGGCTATCGTGTCAAAATCCAGCACATAGCCGCCGTCTTCACCATACTCTTTTTTAAAAGCACAAAACTTACATCCGGATACGCAAATATTGGTGTAATTTATATTTCTATCAACAACAAAAGTTGTCACTTCGTCAGGATGAAAAAAGTTTTTTATTTTTGTAGCCTCTTTTGCTAATTCCAACAAAGACTTGTCTTTGTATAACTCAAGAGCAGTTTGTTTGTCTATTCTTTGCATAGTGGTGATTATAATTCAAAAAGCCTTTTTTTGAGAATTTTATCGTATAATATACGCTATTATTAAGATGAAAATTAGGCTTATCTATTGAACTCTCTTGACATTATAGTAACAGCTCTCGTACTACTACTCGGAATTAAAGGCGTCATACGAGGTTTTGTATCTGAACTTTCAGGCTTTATAGCTATTGTAGGCGGTATATTCGTAGCGTCACGTTTTAGCAAAGCAGTGTCTGGATTTTTAGCGCAAACATTTCACGGAATAAACTCTACAACGGCGACCATTTTAGCTTTTATTTTGGTTTTTGCAATATTTTGGCTAACAACCGTTGCGGCAGGCGGAATTATAAAAAAAATAGTAGATTCCATGGGGTTAAATGGCTTTGATAAAGCACTAGGTTTTATCGTCAGCGGTGGAAAAATATTTTTAATTTTATCGATTATCGCATTTGCTATTGGCTCTATCTCTTTACTAAAACCAAAATTGCAAAATTTCACCAAAGACAGTATTGCATATCCGCTAATGACTAAAACGGGCGCATTTTTGATAAATCTAACTCCCGAAGATTTAAACGGTACCAAGATAGCTGATGGCGCAAAAAACGCCGTCTCGGCTGAAGTCAACAAAACCATAGAAAATAAACTTAACGGTAAATGAAAAAAGACAAAGCTAAACTTAATAAACTACTAGTAAAATTAAGAGAATTGCTTAAAGAGCAAAAATTAAAAAACACGGCGCAAAGAGAACTTATTTTACAAGCCATGTTTGAAAATAACGGGCACTTAACACCAGATGAAGTACTAGTAGCCTCAAATAAATTATCAGGGAACAATAAAATAGGCAAAGCGACTATTTATAGAACTTTAAATTTTTTTGAAAAAGAAGGTTTTATAACTAGTATTTCTTTTGGTATTGACGGTAAGAAATATGAGCTAAATCTACATAAACATCATGACCATATGATTTGTGATAGATGCGGAGCGATTGATGAATTTTTTAGCGAAGAGATAGAAACCATTCAGGAGAATATAGCTAAAAACTCTGGTTTTGAACTTAGATACCATGCAACGCAACTTTTTGGAGTATGTAAAAAGTGTATAAAAATCAAAAAGGATAGTAAATAAATTATGTTTGACAATCAGTATGTAGCCCAAAGAATAGAGAAAGCCCAAGCCCTGCGGGAGATGAGTAAAAACCCTTATGCAAGTATATCAAAGAGAGACACGTCTTGTGCTTCTTTTATAGAACAAAATAGCTATTTAACAGAACTTGAAATCAAAAAAAATACTGAGAAATATTTTTGCGTATCTGGAAGAATAAAATTTTTAAGGCTCATGGGCAAAGCGGCATTTGCAAAAATCGAAGACGAAAGCGGTGTTTTGCAAGTTTATTACTCAAAAGACGACCTAGGAGAGTGGTTTGAAGAGATAAAAAAACTTGCTGAAGTAGGCGACATCGTCGAGGTTGTAGGATTTGGTTTTATAACAAAAACTGGCGAATTATCAATTCACGCAAAAGAATTTGAAATATTAACAAAAGCAATATCGCCTCTACCTGAAAAATTTCATGGGCTTACTGACATGGAAACTAGATACAGACAGAGGTATTTAGATCTAATTATGAACAGGGACGTTTTAGATACTCTAAAGACGAGAAGCCGTATTGTTAGTCTCGTAAGACGTTTTTTTGAAAACGAAGGGTTTTTGGAAGTCGAGACCCCTATGCTTCATCCGATAGCCGGGGGCGCTACGGCTAGACCGTTTATTACTCACCACAACGCCCTAGGTGAAGATAGATACCTTCGTATCGCTCCGGAGCTTTACCTTAAAAGACTAATAGTCGGCGGTTTTGAGGCAGTTTTTGAAATCAATAGAAGTTTCAGAAACGAGGGTATAGACCATACGCATAACCCTGAATTTACGATGATAGAGTTTTATAGAGCTTATAAAAACTACGAATACTTGATGGATCTGACCGAAAAACTATTTGGACATTTGATAGAAAGCCTTGGCTTACCGTCTCAGATAGCAATCGGCGAATATGAGGTAGATTTTACGAAATTTAGCAAAGTCGACTATGTAAAATCACTAATAGACATAGGCGGCGTTCCTGTCGAAGCAACATATACGAGAGAATCCATAAAAGCATACCTAAAATCAAAAGGCGTAGAATTTGAGGAAAAAGCAAACTATGGTGAGCTTTTAGGCGAGATATTTGATAATTTTGTAGAGAAAAAATTGGTAAATCCAACTTTCGTTACGGGCTTTCCTGTAGAGATTTCTCCGCTCGCAAAAAGAAGTGAAACAAATCCTGAAATAACAGATAGATTTGAGCTGTTTATAGCCGGACGCGAGATTGCAAATGGCTTTAACGAGCTAAACGACCCAATCGACCAGTACGGAAGATTTAAAAAACAGGTAGAAGCGAAAGCGGCAGGAAATGTAGAAGCAAACGATATGGATGAAGATTTCATAGAAGCTCTTAAATACGGTATGCCTCCTACCGCTGGACAGGGTATCGGTATTGATAGGCTTGTAATGTTATTAACGGGGCAAGAATCGATAAAAGACGTATTGCTATTTCCTGCAATGAGAAAGCAAATTAGTATCGCAACCTCAAAAGAAGACTCCTCAGCTTCAGTAGAAAAAATATCAAAGGATAAATAATGTCATTTTTAAGAACTAGCGACCCAAAAGTCTACGAGACTATAGAAAAAGAACTTGATAGGCAGACTCATCATTTAGAGATGATTGCTAGCGAAAACTTTACGTTTCCTAGCGTAATGGAAGCGTGCGGAAGCGTATTTACAAATAAATACGCAGAAGGCTACCCATACAAAAGATACTACGGCGGATGTGAGTTTGCCGACGAAGTCGAGCAATTAGCGATTGATAGAGCAAAAGAGCTTTTTGGCTGTGCATATGCAAATGTTCAACCCCACTCTGGAAGCCAAGCAAACGGAGCCGTTTTTACAGCACTTCTTAAGCCATACGACAAGATACTCGGTATGGATTTATCAAACGGTGGACATTTAACGCATGGCGCCAAAGTAAACTTCTCAGGACAAAACTACCAAAGCTTCTTTTACGGCGTAGAGCTTGACGGCAGAATCAACTACGAAAGAGTCGCCGACATAGCAAAAATCGTAAAACCAAAAATGATAGTATGCGGTGCTAGCGCATACGCCAGAGAGATAGATTTTGCAAAATTTAGAGAGATTGCCGACTCGGTAGGCGCATTACTTCTTGCAGATGTTGCCCACTATGCAGGTCTAGTCGTAGCAGGTGAGTATCCAAATCCATTTCCACACGCACATATCGTAACATCCACGACACACAAGACACTTAGAGGTCCAAGAGGTGGGATTATTCTGACAAATGATGAAGAGATAGCGATAAAAATCAATAAGTCAATATTTCCAGGTATTCAAGGCGGTCCACTTGTGCATATTATCGCCGCAAAAGCTGTCGGCTTCGGCGAAAACTTGAAGCCTGAATGGAAAACTTATGCAAAACAGGTAAAATCCAATATAAAAGTTTTCGCCGAAGTATTAATGAAAAGAGGATACAACCTTGTTTCCGACGGTACCGATTGCCACTTAGTGCTTGTAAACTTGCTCAATAAAGAATTTTCAGGCAAAGATGCCGAAGAAGCGCTTGGTCGCGCCGGTATTACGGTTAATAAAAATACGGTTCCCGGAGAAACTAGGAGTCCTTTTGTAACAAGCGGCATTAGAATAGGTTCTCCGGCCCTAACGGCAAGAGGCATGAAAGAGCCTGAGTTTGAAATGGTAGCAAATGCAGTAGCCGACGTATTTGATGATATTAAAAATGAAGAAAAACAAAAAGAAATAGCAAAAAAATTGGCAGAATTAGCGAAAAATTTCGTAATTTACGATAGGGCTACGTACTAAAACAAAAGTTGGAGGCTGTATGTATAACGTCGATATAAAACTTATAAAAGTTCAAACAAACCATTATTGGCAAAAAAAAGAGTTTGGATCCGACAAGATAGAATACAAAGGTCGAACATTTTTTAATAAGTTTGAAAAAATCGACAAACCAATGACGATGCAAGTTATGAACGACCATGCCGATGGAAAAATAGTAGTTGCACACTCTCTAATTTTATCAGGCAATAAGGTTGAAAATATTGTATTTGACTACAACGGGAGAGATCCTGAAAGATTTTGGCATCGAGCCCAACTTCTACTTAGGGAAGAGGGTTTTATAAACTTTACGGCATATAAAACAAAAACTGCCGGACATCTTCATCTATATATACACAAAGGGCACACGACACTACAGGAAGGAATACATTTGGCAAAAACATTATCGGCCAAACTATCTCAAAAACTGCCTTCACAATGGAATATGTTTCCTAATGATACAATGCCGCTAGAATACAATATATTAACATTACCGTATGATGTTTATCAAAAAGAACGCGGCGCGTCTTGGTCAAAACATTTGTAAAAAGGAGTAAATAAATGGAAGAGAAAAACGAATTAAACGACTTGTTTTTAGGTGAAGAAAACAAAAATAACGGTAGCAAAAAACTATTTTTAATCGTTGCTGGAGCCTTACTTGTATTTTTTGTAACGATAGGTATCATGAAATTTGTAAACTCAGGAGAGGAGAAACCTCAGAATACAAACTCAACAAAAACCATGCAAGCTCAACCTAAAGAAGTTAACGGTAGCGCCGATGCCGGAACGGTTCCTAACGATGAAAAACTAAATGAAATAGTTAGAAAACTGCAAGAGGATGCAAAAAACCAAGCGGTGCAATCTAGTCCTCTTGATGCAAATTCCACACCTACTATCCAAACAAAAACAACAGCCGTTCCTGTTCCGGTTCCTACCCAAACTGCGCCTGTTCCTAAACCTGCAGAACAAAAACCTGCTCCAACACCTATACAAACAACGCCTCAATCACAAGTAAAAACCATAACCCCTGTTCAAACTATTCGACCGAAGGCTGATTCTCCTTCTACAACTCCAGCCACAACACCAAAAGAGGCGCTAAAAGAGGCTACTAAGACTGTTGTTAAACCAAAACCCACACCAAAACCAAAACCTGCTATAGCTAAATCAACCCAAACAAAATCTACTGCCGAAATGAAAGCTGAATCTCAAACATCAGCTGGAGAGTCATATTACGTACAAGTAGGTTATTTTGACGGACAAAAAAATGTAACCACATTAAATAGCAAAGCATCCGCGATAGGATTTAAAACCATCAATAGACAAGCGCAAGTAAAAGATAAAAATGTAACGAAAGTTCTCATCGGTCCATTTAACTCAAAAACAGAAGCCCAGACAGAGTTGACAAAAATAAGACAACAACTCAAAAGTGATGCTTTTATAACAAAATAGGAATATTTTTTGATTCAAAAATCATATTTTTTAGACCAATTTACTCCGATTGCTCTTTATGAAAAATTAAGCGGACTCTACCGAAATGAAGTCCGCTTCCTACTCGAAAGCGGTATAACAAATGAATATGGAAACTTTAGTTTTATTTTCATAGGAGCAAAAGAAAGAGTAACGCACAAAGACGGGAGGACTGTTTATTTTGACGGTGCAAGCAGAGTAATAGTAGATGAAAATCCGCTACTTTTTCTAAAAACAAGATATAAAAGTACAAAAAAACTAGAAAACTCTCCGTTTCCAGGTGGCTTTGTCGGTCTCATAGGATATGATACGATCAAAATTTTCGAGCCGACTTTAAAAAATTCAATGGATAGTATAGTCGACGAAACCGATATACCTGATATAGATATGATCAATCCAAAGCTTACCGTTGCATACTCCCACAAAAACTCAACACTCCATTTGACAATTGATGATATAAATCTAGAATCACAGATTTTAGAGATAGAAAAAGTACTTTTTAGCTCTTATACTTTCTCTCCAATTAAAAATGCGGAAAATATTGGTAAAAGTGAAATAATGCTAAATGAAGAAAAATTCAAAGAAACTGTTCTGATGGCAAAAGAAAATATAAGAGCTGGAGATATATTCCAAATTCTTATTTCAAACCGAATAACCCAATTTGCAAAAGTTGAACCACTTAGCTATTATCGAATTTTACGAGCAAAAAACCCTTCGCCATATATGTATATTCTCGAATTTGAAGATTATGCAATCGCCGGAAGCTCTCCTGAGGTTATGATAAAATTAGAAAATAATGACATAACCATTAGACCGATTGCCGGAACGAGAAAACGAGGGAAAAATCACGAAAGAGACAGGGAGCTTGAGCTTGAAATGCTACATGATCCGAAAGAACGCGCAGAGCACGTAATGCTAGTAGACCTAGCTAGAAACGATATAGGCAGGGTTAGCAAAACTGGTAGTGTCATAGTAGAAGATTTGATGAGAGTAGAAAAATATTCACACGTTATGCATATGGTCAGTGACGTTTCAGGCATATTAGATGACGGCAAAGACATGTTTGACCTATTTATGGCCACATTTACTGCCGGCACAATGACTGGTGCTCCAAAGATCAAGGCAATGGAGCTAATAGCAAAATTTGAAGGCGTAAAAAGAGGGTTCTATAGCGGTAGTATTGGTTATTTCGGCTTTGACGGCAATATGGACTTTGCAATAGCAATAAGAACTACACTTATCAAAAAAGATAGGCTTATCTTCCAAGCGGGTGCCGGAGTAGTAGCTGATAGCGACCCAACCCTAGAAGTTCTAGAAGTTAGAAATAAACTAGCCGCAAACAAAGCTAGTTTTGATGATTTGGTCAATATAAAGTAATCTAGCTTGAAGCTTTTTGCAGTTATAGGCAATCCTATATCACACTCTCGTTCTCCACTCATACACAATAGTGCATTCAAGCAATTGGAGCTTTATCATTACTGCTATACTAGAGTTTTGCTACAAGATGAAAAAGAACTTAAAAACACAATCACAAGACTAGGTTTGAGCGGGGCAAATATAACCGTACCATTCAAAGAAGAAGCTTTTAGGATTTGCGACGAGGTTGATGATTTTGCGTCAAGAATTGGAGCAGTCAATACAATAATCGTCAAAAACGGAAAGCTATACGGCAAAAATACGGATGGACCAGGCTTTTTTATAAGTCTTCAGAATTTTAGAAAAGCAGAATCGGCACTAATTCTAGGTGCAGGCGGAACAGCTAGGGCTATAAGTGAAGTATTGAGAATGAACGGTATTGAAGTTACGATTCTTAATCGCTCTAAAGATAGACTAGAGTTTTTTAAAAACAAGGGATTCAATTGTTCAACATTTGAAAATTATACTCCAAAAGATACTGATATTGTCATAAATACGACTAGCGCAGGGCTAACAGACACTCTTTTACCTTGCAATGAAAAACTATTTGAGCTAATACTTTCTCACTCAACAGCCGGAGTTGATGTAATATACGGAAAGCAAACAAGTTTCTTGAAGAAATATAAAGATTCCAACAAGCCTTACATGGATGGAAGTAGCATGCTTATGTGGCAAGCGTATTTAGCATTCATCGATTTTTATGATGAAGTTGATATTACGATTATTAATACTATGCAAGAAAGTTTTTTTCTTTAAAAAAGACATAAAAAAAGGCGAGGCTTTTACACCTCGCCTTTTTAAGTTTAAGTTAAAACTTATTTAGTAGCGTTAGCTTCTGTAGCGTTAGCTTCAGTTTTGTTACCTTCAGCAGCAGCAGGTGCAGTTGTGTTAGCTTCTGCAGTTACGTTAGCTTCTGTAGTTGTGTTAGCTTCTTCTTTTTTAGCGCCTGAACAACCTGTGAATGCAAGACCAGCAATTACAAGTGCACTTAGTAGAACTTTTTTCATACTCAATTTCCTTTTGTTAGATTAGTTTGATAGCACCTTTTTGAATCAAGGTGTGTTTTAGACTCTTTGAGAAAATCAAAAAGCCAAGCCTCTGATATGGACGACAAAACACTGAGTTTGGAGAATTCCAAGCATCAACACTTGACTCAAAACTGCACTGCCAAATCAAGGTCGGGATTATACCAGAAAAACACTTTAAAAAATACTTAAAAAATAAAATAAAATTCTTGTTTTTTCAAACAACCGCTTCAAACCTTATTTAACATATCACTAACAAGATATTTTGCTTACTTTTGCTATATTTAGAGCCTCAAAAAACTTATTATTTTATAGGAAATCTCACATGATACTTTTAACTCCAGGTCCTACGGCAGTACCGGAAAATATTAGAATTGCAATGTCGGGCGAAACTCTTCATCACAGAACTAAAGAATTTGAAAAAATATTTGGTGAAACTAGAGATCTCTTAAAAAAACTTCTCAATATGCCGGAAGCCTTAATGCTTGCTAGTACCGGTACTGGTGCAATGGAAGCATGCATGCTAAATCTTTGCCACAAAAAAGCTCTTACCGTAAATGGTGGAAAATTCGGCGAACGATTTGGAAAAATAGCAAAAGCTTACAATAAACCGTATACTGAAATATCCGTAGAGTGGGGAGAGAGTGTCAGTACGGAACAGGTTATAGAAGTTATAAAAAACGATAGTGAAATAGATGCTCTTTTTATCCAGATTTCAGAGTCTTCCACAGGCGTAAGACATCCTGCCGAAGAAATTGCAAAAGAGATCAAAAAAATAAGGCCGGAAATAATGGTAATTTGCGACGGCATTACAGCTGTAGGTGTTGAACCTATAGATACGACAAATATTGATGCACTAATAACCGGTAGCCAAAAAGCATTAATGCTTCCTCCTGCAATGGCGATGATTGGACTAAGCGATGTAGCTGTTGCAAAAATTGAGTCAAAACCAGCTGGATTTTACTTTAATCTAGCAACGGAACTAAAAAATCAGAGAAAAAATACTACGGCTTGGACAGCTCCAACAACAATTACACAAGGACTGCATAAAGTGTTAAGTGAGCTTTTCGAATATGGAGTAGATAAAAAATATGCTGATGTCAAAATGATAGCAACGGCAACAAGAAAAGCGCTTGACAGTATTGGACTAGTGCAATTTCCGAAAAATCCTGCACTTTCGATGAGTACATATTCATATGATGGTGCAAATAATCTGAGAAAAATATTACAAAATGAATTCAAAGTTAATATCGCTGGCGGACAAGATACCCTAAATGACAAAATTTTTAGAATTAACCATATGGGTTATGTTGAAACATACCATGCCGCATGGGCCGTTGATGCTATTGAGATTGTATTGGAAAAAATAGGAACTAGAACATTTGATGCAACGGCTTCTAAAAATTTTGCAAGGTCAGCATTTTTGTCATGATAGGTGAACACGAAATACCGGTCGGCTCTAATTTATACTTTGGCAAAAGTGCTAAATTAAAAAGAGAACTTGAGACAAAAGCTTGTGAAATACTTGCAAGTAACGGTTTTGAAGAAATTGTAACACCATACTTTACATTTGCAAACCACTCTAGAAACGATATAGCAGATAGCAATAAGACAATAAGGCTTTCTGACAAGGACAATAACTATTTGATTCTAAGGCCTGATAGCTCTCTTGACGTAATCAGACTTATAACAAAAAGACTCGGCAGAAGCACAAAACATAAAAAATGGTTTTATATACAGCCGGTATTTGAATATCCTTCAAGCGAGATCAACCAAATAGGTGCAGAGTTTATGGACTGTGATAATGATGTACAAATGATAAAACTAGCATCAGAAATATTGACGGAATCAAAAATTGACTTTACGCTTCAACTATCCAACTCTCTATTACCAAAACTTGCCGCAAGTGAATCCGGACTTGATTTTGAATTATTTAAAAACAAAGCAGTTTCACGATTAAAAGAAGCAAAAATAGAGTGGCTAAACACTCTTGTCGCTATAGAAGATTGCTCAGATTTAAAGAAAAATCTAGAAATAATGCCTCAAAAAATAAAAAAAGAGCTTCAAAAGCTATATGACTGTGCTACAATTTTAGGTAAAAATAACGTTAAGATAGATGCTCTTTATGTATCTAGTGCCGGATATTATTCGGGTATATTCTTTAGAATTTTTGATAAAAATGAAATTTTTATCAAAGGCGGCTCCTATAAAGCAAACGGTAAAAACTCTTTTGGTTTTGCAGTATACACAGATAATATTATAAAAAAACTTGAAACGGAGAACAGATGACACATACAAAAGCCGACCTCATAGTAGGACTTCAATGGGGCGATGAGGGGAAAGGCAAAATAGTCGATATGCTGGCTCAAAATTATGATTTTGTAGTCAGATACCAAGGTGGACATAACGCAGGACACACGATAGTTCTAAATGGCAATAAAATCGCACTGCACCTTATACCCTCAGGTGTTCTAAATCCAAAAGCTATAAATATAATTGGAAACGGTGTTGTTGTGTCAGTCCCTGACCTTATAAAAGAGATGAAGCAGTTTGATAACCTACAAGGCAGGCTTTTTATCAGTGAAAGAGCGCATCTTATTTTGCCATATCATTCTATGATAGACAAAGCAAAAGAGAGTGCTAGAGGTAAAAATGCTATTGGCACAACCGGACGCGGGATTGGTCCATGCTATGCGGATAAAATAGCAAGAAGCGGTTTTGTAGTCGGCGAACTAAGAGATACTGCAAAACTAGCACAAAAAATATCAGAATATATAAAAGAAAATGAAAAACTTCTAGAAGCTCTAAATATAAATCCATCTGACTTTACAAACTTAAAAGCCGACTTAGAAGAATATAAAGCAAAATTGGAGCCGTTTATTGCAAACACTACTCAAATAGTCTGGGATGCTATCGCAAACAATAAAAGAGTTCTACTCGAAGGAGCGCAGGGAACACTTTTAGACATAGACCACGGAACCTATCCGTTTGTAACTAGTTCAAATACTATTTCTGCAGGAGCGTGTACCGGTGTCGGCTTGTCACCAAAAAGTATAGGCAATGTAATTGGAATAGCCAAAGCGTACGCTACTAGAGTTGGAAATGGCGTATTTCCAAGCGAAGAACACGGTGAAATCGGCGAAAAACTTCGAATTGCCGGCGCAGAGTTTGGGACAACTACGGGAAGAGCTAGAAGATGTGGCTGGTTTGACGCTGTTGCTATGAGGTTTGCGTGCAAACTTAATGGTGCCGACTCTATTGCACTTATGAAACTGGATGTTCTTGACGGCTTTGATAAAATCAAAGTGTGTGTGGCATATGAGATTGACGGTAAAAGAGTTGAAGAAATGCCGTCATTTATCGAAGATGTTACGCCTATATATGAAGAATTGGACGGGTGGGATAAAGTAGTAGGAATCAGAGAATATGATAAGTTACCGGAAAATGCAAAAAAATATATCACAAGACTAGAAGAGTTAACAGCAACAGCAATAGGTATGATTTCAACCTCCCCAGATAGGAATGACACTATAATCAGATGAAAACAAAATTTTCAGATATAGTAAAAATACGCAAACGAAAAGTTGATGAGTTACAGGACTACTTAGCAAGGCTCGAGTTCAGTATTCAACAAACAAAAAAAGAAATAGAGACGCTAGTTAACGACTTGTATTCCGAAAAAACTCCAAACGAAGGCTCCATAAGGGAGCTTTTGGCTATTCAGGAGATTAAAAAAGCTTACAAGATAGAAATTGAAAACAAAAAAGCTCATCTAAGCAATCTTTTACAAAACAAGCAAAACATAATAGAAATGCTTAAAGACGCGAATATGGAATATGAAAAAATGAAACATCTGCATGAGCTTGAACTCAAAAAAATTGCCGATACTAGAAAACAAAAAGAAGCAAAAGACTTAGATGAAATTGCCGTTATGCTTTTTAATAACAAAGGCGCGCAATGAGGGTCGCCGCCATTTGGCTTAGTTTCCTATTTCTTACGTCTCTACATGCTCAAAAATCAACTATTAGCCAAGATGACTGTAACAAAATATTTGAGCAGAGAAAGCAAGAGCTCATTTTAAAACTAGACCAACTAGAAGAGAAACAAAGCGCCCTAGAGTCCTTACAAAGCGCAGGAAAAGCTCAACAAACACAAAGGGAAGAGCGTTTGAAGCAAAAAATAGTCGAAATAACGGCTCTTTTAGATGAAGTTAAAAAACGAGAGGCAAACACAAAGACGCTTCTTGAAGAAAATAAAAAAATACTTGAAGCGATAACAAAAGCCAAAGACGACAAGATAACCCAAATGTATGCCAAGATGAAACCGGCAAGCGCCGCTGGGATCCTATCCGAAATGAATGCAACCGCAAGCGCCGGTATTCTATTTACGCTAGAGCCAAAAAAAGTAGCTGAGTTTTTATCCAAAATGGATGCAAAAAAAGCTAGTGAAGTTTCACAAAGATTAAGACAAGGACCACCGTTTAACTAAAAACCTCATAATCAACTACTTTTGTCTCAAACCCATTTGATTTTATCCACTTAACGACAGGTAGATGCTCCGGGTCATTAGCATATCTACTTAAGTCTTCACGATTTTCAAATTCGATACTAATAACAGCGTCATACGAACGCTCAGAGCGCAAAAAATCGACTCCAACTTCAAGTGACTTAATATAAGTTATCTCATCCTTCAAGGCTCTTAATTTGTCTACTAGCTCTTCTTTTAGCTCATCAAATCTTTCATGTTTAAAAAAAACAATATGCTTAATCATGACTACGTCTCGCCTTTTTTTTATTTAGATGGACAGACTGCAAAAAGGCGATAGTAATAGGAGCAATTGCTATCGTAGTCACAATCCCTTCCGGCAAATGATAAAATATCTGAACAATCATTGATAGCGCCAAAAGCCCAATAGACCACATAGCGCCATGTTCCAAATATCTATATTCACTAATCGTATTTCTATCTACCAAAAGCAATGTCAATGACCTGACCGCAAAAGCGCCTACGCCAAGACCGATTGCCATAATAATTATATTTTGTGTAATTGCAAAAGCACCCAAAACGCCGTCAAAAGAAAACGAAGCGTCTATTAATTCCAGATAAATGAATGATGCAATTCCACCTTGGATAGCTTTAGCTTTATTACCTATTTTATCAAGTTCACCGTGCGAATCATCACCGTCATCTTCTAGCGCATTTTTAATAAGCTCAATCACTACAAAAAGCGTAACGCCGTAAACCATACCAAGAATAATTTCACTCTTAGCGTCTTTTATTAATTCAGCGCCGCTCATAACCTCATTTGGCGCATAATAACCGATACCAGTCATTAAAAGCATAATGGCAACGATTTTTATTTCCCCAAGATTTGCCAATCTAACAGCGCTATGCTCAATAAATTTTATCCAATGAGTCTCTTTATTCTTGTCAAACAAAAATGTTAAAAATACCATTAGCAAAAATGTTCCGCCAAAGCTCATCAATACATGATGTGAAGCTTGTATAACAGCTTCATATTTTGTTGGCTCATTTAGAGATAGATTGATGGCATCCACAAAGCCCATATCGGTCGTAAAAACAACAATCAAGACAGGGAAGAGAAGTCTCATGCCAAAAACAGCGACAATCATCCCCCAAGTTATAAAAGCATTTCTCCAAAAAACAGCCATATTGGCTAGAATTATTGCATTAACCACTGCGTTATCAAAAGATAACGATAATTCTAAGACTGATAAAATATTTGCCTGATAAACACCTATCAAACCTTTATATATATAAACAGCAATAGATGCTAATATAGATATGATAAGCACCGGATAAAAATAAGAGATGACTGGTTTTTGATTCATATTAATAACCTTGAAGCTTTGGGAGGAGTAAAACTCACCCCCCCCCCACGTGAAGATATTAGTTTATTTGTTTATTTCGGCTTCGATTTTTGCGATATTTTGCCACGTAGATATTACGCTGTCTGGATTTAGAGAGATAGAAGTAATACCTTCCCTAACCAGAAGCTCTGCTATTTCCGGATAATCAGACGGCGCCTGACCGCAGATACCGACATATTTACCGGCATCTTTACAAGATTTAATAGCCATTTTAAACATTCTTGTAACAGCCGGATGTCTCTCGTCAAAAACATGAGCCACAAGCTCACCATCCCTGTCAACACCGAGCGTAAGTTGTGTAAGGTCATTTGAGCCGATTGAGAAACCGTCAAAATCTTTTAGATATTCGTCAGCCATTATGACATTTGACGGCAACTCACACATTACGTAGATTTCAAGACCGTTAACACCTTGAACTAGGCCTTTTTCTTTCATGATTGCCAGAACTTTTCTACCCTCTTCTGGTGTCCTGACAAATGGAAGCATCAATTTCATATTTGTCAGCCCCATTTCATCTCTGACATATTTTAGAGCTTCACACTCCCATTCAAAGGCTTCTTTATACTGTTCGCTATAATACCTGCTAGCACCCCTATAGCCTATCATAGGATTTTCTTCATGTGGCTCATAATCATGTCCGCCAGGCATCTCTTTATATTCGTTTGATTTGAAGTCTGATAGTCTGACAATCACCGGTTTTGGATAAAATGCCGCGGCAATCATACCGACACCTTCAGTAATTTTTTTGATAAAAAATTCTTTTGGCCCGGTATATCCGGCCATTGTTTTTCTGATTTCATCAATATCGGCTATATCAGTCTTGCCTTTTTCCATATCCCTAAGCGCCAATGGATGAGCATGGATATGTTGAATAATCATCTCCATTCTAGCAAGACCTACACCGTCATTTGGTATTTGGCTAAATCCAAATGCTTTTTGAGGGTCTCCGATATTCATATATAGTTTTGTATTTAGCTTTGGCAGATTTCCGAGCTCTAATCTTTCTACTTCAAAATCAAGTCCACCTTCGTACACATAACCAGTCTCACCCTCAGCACAGCTTACGGTAATTAGCTGACCATCTTCTACCAAGTCGGTTGAGCCGATTGCGCCGACGATTGCAGGAACGCCAATTTCACGAGCAACGATTGCGGCGTGACATGTTCGTCCTCCTCTATTTGTGACAATTGCCGCCGCTTTTTTCATAACCGGTTCCCAGTCAGGGTTGGTATTATCTGTCACAAGTATTTCACCCTCTTGAAACTCATTCATTCTGTTTAGATCTTCAAGAATTCTGACTTTTCCGGCGCCTATTTTGCTTCCCACCGGAGTTCCCGTACAAATTACTTTTTTATCTGCTTTATTTGCTTTTAGTATAAACGTTTCTAGGATATTTGCGCCGTGTTTTGCCTTTTGACTCTGTACCGTTTCGGGACGTGCTTGTACGATAAAAATATCGCCGCTAATGCCGTCTTTTGCCCACTCCATATCCATCGGTCTATACTCGCCAGCTTCTTCACAGTAGTGATCTTCGATAATTACCGCATATCTTGCAAGCTCTAAAACTTCATCATCAGTTAGCGAGAAAGTACTAAACTCCTCGGGAGTTGTTGGAATATTGTGCGTCAAGTGCTTATGGCTACTTCCTGGAGCAGAGTAAACCATTTTGACATCTTTGTGCCCAAGTTTTCTTTTAAGGATTGGTTTTTTACCTTGTGATAAAGTTGGCTTGAATACATAAAATTCATCAGGAGAAACTGTTCCTCCTACGACATTTTCACCAAGACCCCAAGCCGAAGTGATAAACGCCGCCTCTTTAAATCCTGTCTCAGTATCGATTGAGAACATAACGCCGCTTGAGCCTTTGTCGCTTCTAACCATTTTTTGAACGCCGACAGAAAGTGCAACTTGGAAATGATCGAACCCTCTAGAAGCCCTATAACTAATCGCTCTATCAGTAAATAACGATGCAAAACATGATTTAACATGATGAATAAGGCTAGCTTCGCCTTGTACATTTAGGTATGTATCTTGCTGTCCTGCAAACGAAGCATCAGGCAAGTCTTCAGCCGTAGCAGAACTTCTAACCGCAACATCAGCCTCTTCCATATTATACTCGCTTGAAAGCTTATGGTAGGCTTCTATAATCTCTTGTTTTAGCTCTTTTGGAAGAGGTGTTCCAAAAATCATATCCCTGATTCTTTGCGCCCTTGTACGAACAACATCTATATCTGTAAAATCGATGCCTGAAAGTTCTTTTTTAATAGGCTCTCTAAGATTTTCGCTATCAAGCAAAGCCCAATAAGCCTCGCTCGTAATCGCAAAACCATCAGGAACTTTGATTCCTTTTGGAACTAGCAGTTGATACATCTCACCTAAACTTGCATTCTTACCGCCGACTAGACTAACATCGGTATTTCTAAGCTCGCTAAAAAACTTAATATACTTCATGAAGGGCTCACTCCTCTTTTTTTCGCTATGTGTTCTATTAGGGTTATATTAACAACTGTTTACTAAAAACTGCAAAAGAGCCAAACCATTATTTTGATACTATTCACAAAAAAATATAAAGGATAAAAATGTTCTTCAAAAAAGAATTAAAAGAATTTGATACTTCTGCCGAGGCGTTGGAAAATATCAACTTTGCAACGGTAAAAACTGAAAAAGGAGAGATGAAAATTAAACTTTTGAAAGACGAAGCTCCAATAGCGGTTGCAAACTTTGCCGACCTTGCAAACAAAGGTTTTTACGATGATCTTAATTTTCACAGAGTAATCGCAGGATTCATGGCACAAGGCGGATGCCCTGAAGGTAGCGGCAGAGGCGGTCCTGGATATGCTATCAAATGCGAAACTGAAAATAACACGTCAAAACATATAAAAGGCACTCTTTCCATGGCTCACGCCGGACGCGATACCGGCGGAAGTCAATTTTTTATCTGTTTTGGCAAACAACCGCACCTCGACGGTCAACATACGGTATTTGGTCAAATAGACAAAGACGATAAGGAGAGTATGAAAACGCTTGACGGCATCAAACAAGGCGACAAAATTGTCTCAATCACGATAAGCGCAGAGTAATGACGATAACCGTCTGGCAACACATCGATTTTGAAGGACCAAGCGCAATCGAAGATTGGGCTGGCGCCAGAGGATTTGACTTGGAAATTGTCAGAGCCGATTATGATGAGCCCTTTGGCGCAAAAGACGCTCTTGTCGTCCTTGGCGGACCGATGAGTATTTATGATGATGTTTCATTTTTATCTGCAGAAAAATCTGCTCTTAAAAATTTTATCAATAAGGGTGGAAAAGTTTTTGGTATTTGCCTAGGAGCACAACTCGTAGCCGAAGCTTTAGGGGCAAAAGTTTATCCTAGCGGCACTAGAGAGACTGGCTGGAGAAGCGTTGAATTTATCAAGGACTCTTTTACGCAAGATTTAGGCGAGTCGGCAACCGTTTTTCACTGGCACGGCGACACTTTTGACCTCCCGCCAGGAGCCACACTTTTGGCTTCGAACGATGCTTTCAAAAATCAGATGTTCTCGGCAAAAAACAGCAAAATTATCGCCGCTCAGTTTCATTTTGAAACGACATTCGAGAGTATGAATGATTTAATTGAAGCAGATCAAGAATACCTAAATTACACATCACCGTTCATGCAAACCGAAGAAGAAATTCTAAAAGGCGCTATCAATATTCCAAAAGCCAACGAGCTTTTATTTAAACTCCTTGACAAATGGATAAGCCTCTAAAACATGCTAGTCCATATTTGCTGTTCTGTCGATAGTCACTACTTTTTGACAAGGCTTAGAGAGGATTATCCAAACGAAAAACTAATCGGTTATTTTTATAATCCAAACATCTTCCCAAAATCAGAATACAATTTGAGGCTTGTCGATGCCAAGAGAAGTTGCAACAAGCTAGGTATCGAATTTTTGGAAGGTGTTTACGATGATGAAAATTGGGCAAAAAATGTACGAGGCATGGAGGAAATTCCAGAAAAAGGCTCTAGGTGTGAAGTATGTTTTGATATTAGATTTGAAAATAGCGCTCTAAAAGCCAAAGAACTTGAAATCAATACTTTTACCTCGACACTATTACAAAGCCCACTAAAAGATAAAAATCAACTCAAAAAATCTCTAGCAAAAATCTCAACACGGTACGGTGTAGAGTTTGTTTTTGTCGATTACCTCTCAAACGGCGGCAAAGAAGCGCAATCAAAAACGGCAAATAACGAGGGGCTTTATAGGCAAAACTATTGCGGATGCGTCTGGGGAGTCATCAATCAGCGCAAAAACTCAACCAAACCGAATACAGAGTGTTTTTCACCGCTTGACAAAACAGTCCTCCCGTCATCAAGCGAAAAAAGAATCCAAATCTACACGGAATTTGCCAAGAAACCCAAGGCACAAAAAAGTATAAAATCAAAAATACTCAACTATCGCCTACTAAACGCCAAACTAGAAATTGATGGCAAAACTATTCCTTCATATATTCCGGCGTATTCAACAAGCGGTAAAAAATCTTTTACAAGCATGATTGATTTTGAAGATGACGGAATAATTTACCTCAAAAAAGAGTCGGCAAAAATTATAAATCTCTCAAAATGGTGCCAAATATCAGGCAAAAATTATAAAAATCTAAATGAGCTATTATCTAATCCGCCTAGTTTTGAGGAGCAGGTTTTTGGCAGATTCAAAATAAGCGGAGCCATCTACGATATTTCGCCGATTTTTGTAGTCGAAGAGTTATCAAAAGCCAAAAGTTATACAATCACGCTAGACGCTTTATTTTTTGAAGATACGGACGAAAACATACCAAAAGGAGACTCCGATGAGTAAAGATGAAATCATAAACGCCTTTAATTTCAGGCATGCTTGCAAACTTTTTGACGAAACAAAAAAGATTTCAAATGAAGATTTTTCATTTTTATTGGAAACTATCAGACTCTCTCCATCATCATTCGGAATGGAGCCGTGGAGAGTTATCGTGGTTAGAGATGAGGCTTTGCGAGCACGGCTTAGGGAGGTTTGTTGGAATCAACCTCAAATCACGACTTGCTCGGAGCTAATTATTTTTACCGTCGATACCAAAGCAGTTCGACCTTTTAGTGATTACGTAAAAGCGATGTTTGCTAGACGAGGTCTATCGCAAGAAGCACAAGATGCTTATAATCTACGATATGACGGCTATCACGCAGGGCTTTTGGAAGATGCTGACGATGCGATACGTGACGGACTAAAAGAACAAGACGGTTTGGCAAATCGCGAGTTTTATCACTGGTGCGCGAAGCAGTGCTATATTGCCGCTGGTAATCTGATGAACAGCGCGGCGATGATAGGCATAGATTCTTGCCCTATTGAGGGATTTGAAAAAGAAAATGTAGAAAATATTTTTGGACTTGACGGCAACGATAGGCAACTCACCTTGATTATTGCGCTAGGATATAGAGTCAATGAACAGCCGCAAAAGTTTAGATTAGCATTAGAGCAGATTGTAGAATACAAGTAATTTATAACACTTTGATCAAATCTCTCTCGATAAGAATTATCCACGAATGGCGCCCGAAGCTACCGCCATTCGGTTATTCTGGCTAAAGTCTCACTTTCAATCTGCCCAAAGTACGTAGTTTACAGCTCCACACCCAGTCCAACTGAAGGGTAAAGGGAGATTTTATCCTTTTCAAATCGTAGAGAATTTTTGATCGGAGACGGTTTTGCTAAATGTACGCCGTCTAAATCATAAAACTGCACAATGTCGTCCACAAAAGCAAAATGCACGCCTGCCGAGATGCTAATCACGCTTTCTAGCATCGAGCCCATCATCACTTTTGCACCGTGCTTTTTGGCTAACTCGACGATTTTTAGAGCTTCATATATTCCGCCTGTTTTCATTAGTTTGATATTTATGTAATCAGCCGCCCTATTTTCCAAAATCCGCACTGCATCCTCATACGAAAACACCGATTCGTCGGCTAGAATAGGAATTGACGAATGTGCCGTGATGTTTTTTAGCGCATCGAATTCATGAGCTTTGACAGGCTGTTCAACTAGTTCTATATCGTAGCAAGCGATAGTATCGATGATTTTTAGTGCGGTTTTCTCATCCCACGCTTGATTTGCATCGACTCTGAGAATCGCTTTTGGTAGCGCGCTTCGGATATTTTTTATCGCTTCGATAGTATCACGCTCATCCGTTCCCACTTTGATTTTTAATATCCCAAATCCATCTTCCCACGCCTGAATAGAGTCTCTCAGCATAGTATCAACATCGTTTAGGCTTATGGTGAGATTTGTCTTTATTGTCTTTGCCTTGCCGCCAAGATATTCGTATAGCGGTTTGTTTGCTTTTTTTGAAAGGATGTCATATATCGCCATATCCACGCACGCTTTGGCGGATGTGTTTTTTTGCACGCTTGCGTGCAAAGCCTCAAAAATCTCGGCGCCGCTAGTCAGCTCAATACCTCTAATAGCCGGAAATATCAGCTCACTTATCCTGCGCTCTATCGTCTCGATGTCTTCGCCCGTGATAGCTACGGTCGGCGGAGCTTCACCGTAACCAACCGTGCCATCATCCGCAATAAGCGTCAGACATACATCCTCTATAGCATCCACTCGGCGCAAATTCGTCACAAACGGCTTTTTTAGCTCAGCTGTTATGTGGGAGAGTTTGAAGTTAGTGATTTTACTCATCTATTAAAAATCCTTAAAAAAATTTGATCATTTTATGTATATTCTACACAGTCCATAAAATTTTCTATAAAATCATCAAGTGTTAAATTTTGCTTTTGCTCTTGATTCTTATTGCATAGTTGGATTTTATTTTTTATCCAATCCATTTTCTTGATAACACCTACATCGTCCAAGTTACTAGCAATGTTTTTATCCATCATTTTTTCAAGATTGCAAATAAACTTTGCGTATCCCTCTTCGGCATTATTGGCATAGTTGAAATAGTCAAGATAACATAACCCGTCACAATCTCTTTTGAAATAGCTATGAGTTATAGATACTGCAATTTTGCTATTTGGTTGTTTGTTATGATGTAGTTTTTTAATAGCTTCTTTGGAGAGTAAAATTCTAGGATAGTCTGCTGATTTTTCTAGCTCATAAGCTTTTATAAAAGCTGGACCAAATATCATGTTTTCATTATGATAAACCTTACCGTAATCAACTCCACCTCTAACAAAGCACCCTTGCTCTAAAAGCCAAATATTTGTCATTAGAAGTTGTTGCACAAAAGCATCCATATGCTCGGTAATCTTAGCAGAGATAATAATACTATCCGAAAAAGTACTCATACGAATATCAGTTGGATTATATTTCCCTGTTTTAAGTTGCTCTACACCTTCTTTAATCCGTTTTAAAACATCAAGAAGGTCTTCAAATTTTTTAGTCTCTGTTTCTGTCTCTTCAATAATTTTTTTAAATCCCAAAATATCTAAAAATGCAATGACTCTCTCTTCGTAACCACATTTAGAACTCATTTTTTCACCATCACTTCCCACTGTTTCCATCTTTTTTACCTTACACAAAAGTTACATAATCGAAACTTTACATCATCCCCAAAATATATGTCACAAACAATCCGCCGAAAGTTCCGATGATATAGCCTAACATCGCCATAATGACGCCCACACCAACAAGAGAGTTTGAATAACTAGCCGCCAGTACTGGAGCAGATGCTACGCCGCCGATATTTGCGAGGCTTGAGATAGAGATGGCAAAAAGGTCTGTTTTGGTCAATTTAGCATAGATTATCATCAAAACAGCATGAATCAGGATAACAAAACTACCGGCTATAATATATAGCGGGGCTTTGGAAAAATCGTCAAAACTAGCTCCGCACGCCGCCATAGCAATTATTAGATAAAGTAGCCAAAAACCGAGCTTTGAAGATATATTGTTGTGCTCAAGCCGTGTAAAAGACAAACCGACCCCAAGAGCAGTTGAAATAATCACCGTCCAAAACGAACCCGCCATAAATCCTGAATGAGGCAAAAGAGATGAAATATAGATAATCACAAAAGGTAGCAACAACGCGGTCATAAGAGCTAAAATATCAACTCCTAGTTTTGCCTTTGCGATGTCTAGTTTTACCGGAAGCTCCCTTTGCGAAGCACCGCTCCAACTATTAAATCTATCCTTATACCCTGCCGCAAAAAGTAAAATCATCACCCAAAGCGCATAGTTGATAGCATCGGTCACGAGGCAAAACCCTAGCAGTTCATTATCCGCTCCAACCACGCTTGCAACCGCTATCATATTTGCCGTGCCGCCTATCCAACTGCCGCTCAATGCGCCAAACGCCTTGTAGGCTGAGGGGTCAAAGTAGCTTTTGAACAAAAACCACATAAGCACGAAACCAAATATTATCGAAAGCGTTGCCGCAAAAAACGAAGCCAAAAGGCGAAACTTCATATTGTAAATACCCTTGACGTCGCTTTTTAGTAGCATCAAGATTATCATTGCGCTGAGTATGTAAGTTTTAAAATCTGAAAGTGAAGCTATCATAGCAGAGTCAAAGATTTTGATATTTCCGGCAACCATCATCACAAAATATATGACGACGATTGATGGGACAAACTCAAAAAACCTACCCCTTGATTTTGCCTCGACGAGCTTTATTATCCATACGGACAAAAAAATAAGGACGAAAAAAAGTAGAGGGCTTGAAATCATAATCTAAGCGTTTTGAGCTCTAACTCTTTTGTGCCGTCAAGCACACTTTGCAAAAACCTTCTGCCGGGATCGCTTTTTTGTGTGCGGTATTTCTTGTTTGATTCATTCCACAGAGGCGTACGGTCAAACTGTGTATATTGATAGTGCCCGATGAGATAAGTGATGTCGGGATATTTTGCTTTCAGATGCTTTACAAGTTTTATATTTGCCTCTATCTGTGCATCGCTCAAATCATCGGCGCCGTTTACCCCTCCGACGTTTTCGATACCGATAGCAATCATATTGAGTCCGATAACATGTCTAGCCATCCAGTTATCCGGCATCAGTTGATATACGGTGCCATCACGGTCTACTAGAAACTGCGCCGAGGTATTTAGCTTGCCTGCTTTTACGATGTCGGGACGCATATTTCCGATTTCTTCCGGTTTGAAATAAGCAAAAGAGCTATTCAAATCCTTTACCGCCGTATAGTGAAGCACGATAACCTGTGGCTTGATGGTTATGTCCTGCACCTCCATCCCGTAGTGAAGTTTTATATATTCTTTAGTTAGTTCTATACGGTGCATGGTAAAATCAATCGGTTTTTGGACAATCGTCAGATTTTCATCACCAAACACAAGCGAAGCTAAGGCTAATAAAAATAAAAATGCTCTCACACCCTACCTCTGCATCACAAAATCTACAAATTCCGACCCAAGAGATGAGCCAAGCTGTACCACTTTTAGACTCTCACCCTCAGCTATTTCCTCAACACCGTCACCGGCGACGATAAAAGCGTTTGAAGAAGCAATCGGGCTTATCATACCGGAGCCGTATTTGTAGTCTTTGTACACGCTAAATTCACCGTTAAGCAGAGTTCCTAGTACAACATTTGCTCTTGCATTTTTGATTTTAAATGATTTTTTGTTTTTTGCATTTACATATGTCGGGAAGTGATTTGTAGCGCCTTGCATCTTTGCGATAAGCGGCAGAGCGAACAGATAAAAATTCACTATCGCCGAGAGAGGGTTACCGGGAAGCGCCAAAACCGCAGTATCTCCCATATATCCAAACATAGTCGGTTTACCAGGTTTGATATTTACCTTTTTGAAAACAACGGCAAGCCCACACTCCAAAAGCGCTTTACCGACAAAATCTGCCTCGCCCATACTGATTCCGCCGCTTGTCAAAATAAGGTCATAGCCTTTTAGCAATTTTATCGTCTCAAGCGTCGCCTCATAGCCGTCGTTTACGATTTTGATATACTCTACCGAGCAGTTTTGTTCTTTGCACAAAGCTATTAGCGTAGAAGCATTTGAGTTGTATATCTGATACTCTTCGGCTCTATTCCAAGGTTCGATTATCTCATTTCCGCTTGAGAGAACTGCAACTCTAGGCTTATCACAGACAGTGACGACAAACTTACCCTGAGATGCCATCTGCCCGATATGAGAAGGGGTTAGTTTTGTGCCTTTTGTTATCAATATGTCGCCGATATTCGACTCTTCACCCTTCATTCTGATATTTGCGCCGTTTTTGTATTCCGGCAAAACAACAGTGCCATCATCGTTTACACTAGCATTTTCAAAAGGTACAACCGCCTCGACACAACTAGGCACCATTGCTCCAGTCATTATTTTGACCGCTTCGCCGCTTGAGAGCGTGATATTTTGAGGATTGTCACCGGCCATCACACTTCCTACAATTTTGACCACTTTCGCACTATCGGCTACTTTTACGCCGTAACCGTCCATCGCCGAGTTATCAAATGCAGGCAATGCTTTTTGGCAAACGACGTCCTCGGATACAACTCGCCCAATAGCGTCCCATATCGACAAACTGATATTTCTATCTAGTTTTTTGACGCTTTTTATTACGTCTGCCAACGCATCGTTTAGTTCGGCTAAATTTTTAGTATTTTTGCTCACAAACAACTCCAAAGTTTTTTACCAATTTTAGCAAAAGATATTGTTGATTAGGCGACTGAAATGACAGATAAAATTAGATGGACGGCTTTTGTTACTTTTTGCCCAAAATCGTCATCGATTTTATCAAGCTCAAAACTATCAAAATACCCTGCGCAAAGATATGCTTTAGGTGTCGTACCGTAGAGAGATCTTAGAAAAGAAAGAAAGACTTGCGGCGTTAGATGGTGCATATTTGCCGTATCCGAGTTATCCGGCTCTATCTCATATATTTCAGTCTCACCTTGCCCGATGGAAGCATCGACGAAAATTAGTTGCTCATATTCGGCTACGTTTTCAAGAAGCTCTGGCAACAGCTGATGGGTAAATATCTTATTCAAGCTTTGTGGCAAGGCATCATATACTGCTTTGCCAAAACCGTCATTTCCCATCAAAGTATTGCCATAGCAGATTATTAAAGTATTCATAATTTCCGACACAAAGCGGTTCTTTGTCTTGATGAGTGCAGCCCCGCAGGAACGAGGACTAGCAAGCGAGTCAAGATAAAAAACAAAAGCTTTGTGAAACTTATCATCTCATCTTTCTATCGATTATCTCTTTATTTTTGATTAGCTGAATATCCATTCCCATTTGTCCAATTGCATGTGTAGCGCACGATAGACAAGGGTCAAAACATCTGATAACCGCTTCGACACGGTTTAACATTCCCTCTTCCAATCTGTCAGCCTTGACAAATTTTTTCGCCGCTTGCGTGATACCGGCATTCATTGCTAGGTTGTTGTGCCCTGTTGCGATTATCAGATTTGACCAGTTAACTAGACCATTTTTGTCGACTTTGTAGTGGTGAAGTAGCATACCGCGCGGCGCTTCACTCATACCGACGGCTTCGAGGTTGTTGACTCCGGCAAACGCCCTGATATGATCAGATAGTATCGATTCATCCGAGAGCAACTCTTCTATTTTTTCCGTGCAATAAAGTATCTCGATAAGTCTAGCGTAGTGGTAGAAAAACGAAGCGTTTTGCACCCTGCCGTAGCTTCTAAATATCTCAAGTTCTTTATCAGCCAAGGGCGTGCCGCATTTATTGGCGATATTTATTCTAGCTAGTGGTCCGACTCTATAAGTTCCACGCTCAACGCCGAAAGGCAGATAATAAGGAGATTTCAAAAAGCTAAAATCTTCGACTTTTTCGCCAATATAATTCATATATTCACTAGGCTCCAATCCGTCGGCGACAATCGTGCCGCCAGAATCCATCACTCTGATTTTGCCGTCATAGTGTTCTAGGTTTCCTTCTTTGTTTACAAGACCCATAAATAGAGTCGGGAAGTTTGCTAGATTGTCCACTTCATCTTTGTATTTGCCAAGAGAGCTCTTAAATATCTCGATTGCCTTCATTGTCGTAGCTCTAGCTTCAGGAATGCCTGCTAGTATCTCGTCTCTATGCTCTATCGGAAGAGGACGATTTACACCGCCAGGAACCATCCATGCCGGATGGATTCTCTTGCCGCTGAGAAGCTTTATCGTGTGTTGTCCAAAACCTCTAAGTCTCACGCCAGCACGTGCAAGCTCCGGCTCTTTTTCGATAAGTTCAAAAATATTTCTCTTCGTCGGCTCATAATCAAAACCTAGTAGTAAATCAGGAGATGAAAGATGAAAGAAATTGAGAGCGTGAGACTGCAAAATCTGTGCTAAGTTCATTATTCGTCTGAGATTTTCACCTGTTTTCGGCGGTTTTACACCCAGGATTCCGTCACCTGCTTTTGAACCGCTAGTAAGATGACTTACCGGACAAATACCGCAAGTCCTAGCCATGAGTGACGGCATCTCTTCAAACGGTCTGCCTTCGCAAAATTTCTCAAAACCACGAAACTGCGTAACATGCATTTTTGCATCTTTTACGCTGTTGTCGTCATTTATCTCGATTGTTATTTTGGCGTGACCTTCTATCCTTGTTAGCGGGTCGATAGTTATTTTTTTCATCTTCCAAACCTTGTATTGTATTTCGCAAAATCAAGCTCATTTCCGTGAATCAAATCACTAAGTATCGCATAGATAGAAGTAGCCGGAGGCGGGCAACCGGGCAAGAAAATATCTACTTTAACGACTTCATTTAACGGTCTTACATGCTCTAATTGACGCGGCAAATCAACACTTGGCGTTACTTGGTTTAATGTGGCATTTTCATGATACGCCCTTTGAAAACAAGCCTCAAGCCCTGGAATGTTTCTAAGAGCCGTAATATTTCCTGTCACCGCACAATCACCGAAACTCATTACGAGCTTTGAGCGTTTGCGGATTTTTTTGATTTTTTTCTCATCTTCTTCACTGCTTATCGCCCCTTCAACGATTACGAGGTCAACGTTTTCTGGGAACTCTTTGACGTCGATATACGGCGAGCAAACAACATCAATATACTGAGCAAGCTCCAAAATTTTCTCGTCCATATCAAGGAAACTCATATGACACCCGGAGCATCCGTCCATCCAAACGGTCGCAAATCGTATTTTATTCATGGCTTGCCCTCATCTCTACGATATAAGTTAGGAAATTCCTATTTTTCTTCATCTCACCGGCCGCTACGCCTTTTTCGCTGAGCGCTCCTACCGGGCAAACTTGAACACATTTGCCGCAATTCGTACAATCCTCTACTTCACCCCAAGGTTCGTTGAATCCCGTAATCACTCTAGCACTTATACCTCTATTTTTGATGTCCCAGATATGAGCGCCTTCTATCTCATCGCATACTCTGACACATCTTGCACACAAAATACATCTGTTGTGATCGGAGATAAAGTGCTTGTGCGTAGCATCAACTTCTACTTTCGGATATAGATACGGTACTTCGATATGTTCAAGTCCCAACTTGACGGAAAGGTCTTGAAGTTCACAACAACCGTTGCTCACACATACGGCACACGTATGATTTCTCTCTGCAAATATCATACTAAGAATTATTTTGCGGTGCTCTTTGATAATCTCAGTCTCGGTTGTAACCTCCATACCCTCTTCGACCAATGTACAGCATGAGGGAAGGAGTTTATTGATGCCTTTAACTTCTACGATACAAAGCCTACAAGCGCCGTACGTACTGATACCGTCAAGCTGACACAGTGTTGGAATAAAAATATCATTCTCTCTAGCCGCTTGCAAAATAGTCTCATCGGCTCTAGCAGTTACGTCTATGCCGTTGATTTTGAGGGTTTTTAATGCTACCGCCATTATTTTGCCTCCCTTGTCAATTTGGACGTATACTCATCCATAAAATACTTCATCGTACTCAGAATTGGATTTGGCGCCGATTGTCCCAAGCCGCATAAGCTTGTGGCTTTCATCGTCTTGCAAAGTCTCTCCATCAAAACAATATCATTTTCATTTGCCTTGCCTTCAATAATTTTTGTCAAAAGCCCATGAAGCTCTACAGTACCGACTCTACACGGCACGCATTTACCGCACGACTCAGAGCGACAAAAATCCATAAAAAACCTAGCAACATCAACCATATCGCTAGACTCATCCATGACTATCATTCCACCTGAACCCATCATCGAACCGATAGCAATCAGAGAGTCATAATCAACAGGCAAATCCATCATATTTTTTGGAATACATCCGCCAGACGGACCTCCAGTCTGAACCGCTTTCAATGCCTTGCCGTGTTGTACGCCGCCGCCTATATCATTTATAATTTCTTGCAAACTAATGCCCATCGGAACTTCTATAATTCCGGCGTTCATAATATTTCCGGTTAGCGCAAATACTTTTGTACCTTTTGATTTTTCAGTACCGATTGATGATAGGACTTGACTTCCATATCTGATAATAGGCGTAATATTGGCAAATGTCTCGACATTGTTGATTAGAGTCGGTTTGCCAAAAAGCCCTTTTTCGGCCGGAAAAGGCGGTCTTGGGATGGGCATTCCGCGTTTGCCTTCTATACTTTGAAGAAGCGCCGTTTCTTCACCGCATACAAACGCCCCGGCGCCGAGCCTAACTTCAATATGAAAACTAAAGTTTGACCCTGCTATGTTTTTACCCAAAAGTCCATACCTCTCGGCATCTTTTATCGCTTTTTTAAGCATTTTTACAGCAAGCGGATATTCGGCTCTTACATAAATATAACCGCTATCTGCACCTATCGCATATCCTGCTATTGCCATACCCTCAAGTACCCTATGCGGGTCTGATTCCATCACACTCCTATCCATAAATGCACCAGGATCACCCTCGTCCCCGTTGCACACGACATATTTTTGATTATTAGCCGCTTTTGCTACCATAGCCCACTTAAGACCTGTAGGATACCCACCGCCGCCTCGACCTCTTAGCCCTGAATCACGCACTTCGTTGACAATCTCACTTTGATTCATTTCTGTTATAGCTTTCAAAAGTGCGAAATACCCATCTCTTGCAATATACTCATCTATCGACTCAGGGTCTATTTCACCGGCATTTTCGAGGACAATTTTGTGTTGTTTTGCAAAATACGGTAGCGCCTTTGGTAAACTAAGCTCGCCTGAACTCATTTCGCCTTTTGCAATTTTTACGACCTTTTCGGCATCTTCAGGTTTTACATCTTTTAGCATCTCGTCAGCGCCTTGTATTTCAAGAAGAGGACCTTGCGAACAAAGTCCTTTGCATCCGACACCCTTGACTTTGCATTTTTCTAGTCCACACTTTGCCACCTCAGCTTCTATCGCCTCTTTGACCTGGTCAGAGTTAACCGACAAACAAGCCGTTCCGGTGCAAACCGAAATAACATGTTCATACTCAGACTCTTTTGCTCTTACGGCTAGTTTTATCTCTTCTAGCTCTTCGATACTTGTTATCATCCTAGCATCTCCTCAATTTTCTCGTTTGTCTTATCTTCGTCCAAAAATCCGACAACCCTGCCGTCAAATACACCAAGCGGAGCAAGCCCACAAGAACCGAGGCATCTAGCGGTTAGTAGCGACAGCTTATTGTCTTCCGTAGTTTCACCGTCCTTTAGCTTATGACGCTTACATATACCGTCAAGTATTTTATTTGCACCTTTGATATAACATGCCGTTCCTGTGCAAATAACACAAACATGCTCACCTTTTGGCTTCAGTGTAAAATGACTATAAAAAGTAGCTACTCCATAAACTCTGGACAGCGGTAAACCTAGCGACCTAGCGACAAATCGCATCACATCGTCTTCCAAATATCCAAAAGTCTCTTGCGCAGAGTGCAAAATCTCTATAAGAGCAAAACGGTCAAACCCATGTTTTCGCATCGTTCTATCAAGCGCTTTGTAACGTGGGTCGTCAGGCAGTTTCGGTTTTTGCATCATCGCCTCCTTGGGATTTTTTTAGAGCTTTCATTTTTTTATACTCCTCTTTGCTTGCTATTGCTTCTTCTTCGATTTTAAACCAATAATCATTTACATTTTGATTTTTACCTGCCGGAGGTATCAATCCGTCGCATTGACTAAGTGCGCTAGCTTTATCGGGACACGCTCTGACACACTCGGCGCAATAGATACATAGATATGGGTTGTAATTATATGTGTACGCACCGTTTTCGATATTTTGAGTAAATAAAATCGCCCCCGGAGGACAGACTTTTTCGCACTGTAAACACCAGATACATTTTGGCTCGTCAAACACGATAAGACCGCGATAGTTATCATCTTTCGGCTCTTTCTCAAAAGGGTAATTTCTAGTAGCCGGCTTGCTAAAAAGATTTGTTAGCGTATTTAAAATTGCACTAATCATTTTACTTCGCCGTACATGACATGCAAGGGTCAAATGACGCCAAAATAGCGGGCGCATCCGCATAATCAGACCCTACAAAGACATCTATCATCGCCGGAATACAAGCAAACGTCGGCGTTTTGATTTTTACCCTGTCCAGCGTCTGGCTTTTAACACCTTTGACATAGTAAAAACACTCGCCACGAGGAGCTTCAACTCTCATATATGCCTCACCCTCAGGCATTCCTGAGACCTTGACGGCAATATCACCTTCCGGTAACCCGTCCAAAACATTTCGTATCATCAAAAGTGAATTATCAAGCTCTCTTAATCTAACCATATTTCTAGCGTGAATATCCCCATCTGTTTCAGTAATTAATCTATATCCCACGTCGGAGTACGGCAAATAATCGCTAACCGCTCTGACATCATGCTTGATTCCGCTAGCTCTACCTATCGGACCTATAGCACAAAATTCTTCGGCTTTATTAAAATCAAGCTTGCCTATACCCTTGTATTTAAGGGATAGCGATTGATTTGTCAAAAACATAGACTTGATATTTTCTATCTTTTGTTCTAGTTTGGTTAGTTTCTCACGCAAAATAGCTATCATCCTACTATCAACGTCCCTAGCAACGCCGCCTATCGTAACAAAATCAAATTGCACACGGTTACCGCAAAGCGCCTCTTGAGCCTCCATAACGAGCTCTCTGTCTTTCATCGTTTGCATAAAAAGCGCTTCAAATCCAGCATTTTCAGCCGTATGAGCTAGACATAGCAGATGCGAATGTATACGGTCAAGCTCATTTGCTAGGAGTCTGAGCCATTGCGCTCTTTTTGTCGTCTCAATACCCATTAGTTTTTCAACTGCCAACGTATAACAAGTTGCGTGGATAATCGCACAAAGTCCGCAAACTCTAGATACGACGAAGCCGACTTGTTTGAAGCGAAATTTGCTAGCACAGGCAAGCTCTACACCGCGATGAACATATCCAACATCTGCGCTTGCGGCAATAATATGCTCATTTTCACATTCAAATGTAAAATGTACCGGCTCCAATAGTGCAATATGCTGGCTTCCAAGAGGAATATTAATTGTCTTAGACACCGTTTCTCCTTAGCGGCGCTTTTACACCGTCTTCTTCCAAAAATAAGCCGAATTTTGCGCCTTCAACATCTACGCCGAACATATCTTTTAGTTCTGCCTCATGTATCCAAGATGAAGGTAAAATATCTCTAAAGGATGGAATAGTATCGTCGTATGCAAATTCACTAGCAAACGCTTTTATATTCTCATCTTCATACTCGCAAAAAACCCATTGCACTTCAATACTTCCGCCAATATCAACTCCATGAATTGACACTAGATGATGCTTATGTGGTTCATAAAAACCTTTTACTATGCCAACTATAGCTTCTTTTGGCACTACCGTTTTTGATACCATTTTAGCTCTCCTCGCCAATTTTCATTACTATTTTTGTCCTATCAACAGGACGATTAGGCTCGACTTTTCTCATTAGCTGTTTCGCCGACTCAAATTTTTTGCTTTTTGACGAAAGTATTTCAATAGCCTGCGCAACTCCGTCTATAATCTGCTCAGGATGAGAAGCGCATCCTGGCACATAGACATCCACAGGTATATACCTATCAAGACCGTCTTCGACATTGTACATTCCCCTAAAAACCCCGCCGGTAGAAGTACAAGAGCCGACGGCAACAACAACTTTTGGTTCAGGCATTTGTGCATACAGTTCGACAACCCTCTCTCTTGACCTTTTTGTCACGGGTCCAGTTACCAGTAAGATGTCGGATTGCTTTGGATTGCCTTTGTTGATCGCACCAAAACGCTCAATATCGTATTTTGGAGCAAGACAAGCCAAAATTTCTATATCGCAACCATTGCAACTACCGGCGTTGTAATGAAGAATCCATGGAGATTTTTTCGCGCCAAACCCAAGTAATTTTGAAAATAAACTCATATCATCCATCCAGTCACAATAATATTTAAAATAGCTATAGGATAAATATTTCTGGCAAAAAAACTTACAACCGACACGTATCTTATCCTACCGGTAGAATTATCAAACAGGTTAATAACAAAAAACGCAAAAACAGCCAAGCTGATACCTAATAGATAGTTAGAACCGCCGAATAGAAAACAAAAGGCGTAAGCATAAATATAGTCTAACCATTTTGCCGTGTATAATGCTTCAAAATATATACCGCTATATTCGATTTCCATACCGCCTACTATTTCCTGATGAGCTTCTGCGGCATCAAACGGCGATTTTTTAAGTTTAACAGCAATAGCGGCTAGCAAAGCCAAAAACAAAAATGGATATTTGTAAATCGCAGGAGTTCCGCCAAGAATCGAGCTTGCTTCAAACGAACCTGATGACAAAAACAGACAGACGGCAACAAGTGCAAATATAGGCTCATATACCGAAACCAAAACAAGCTCTCTATTAGCTCCGATTTGACTAAAAACACTAGGAATAGAATATGCCGCAACGACCAAAAACAGCGTAGCAGATAGATGAGTAAAAATAACGATTAGCAAATCGGCGCCCAAAAGTAACATTGCAAGAGCGATATATGTCGCCACAAAATGCAAAACGCCCAAATATGCGTGATACCGACTAACAATCATAGTTCTTTTACCTGCAAGTTTGAAAAAATCATAAAACGGCTGAAGTACCGGAGGACCCTTTCTCCCTTGCATTCTAGCTTTCAGTTTTCGCTCAAAACCATACAAAAGTCCGCCCAAGAATGGAGCTAAAAAAATTGCTAAATAGCTCATAGAGCCACCCCGATTATTAATATTGCCGCCAAACTAAAGGCAAAAACATAAACTGCCTTTCGCTCAAAAGCCTCATCAATAAAATAAAATGCGGAGAGCTTAAGCTCTTTTTTTTCTGCGCAATAATAAGATGAAGAAATATCCGCTGAAGATTTCGGCGCAAAAAAACTAAGCAGAGCAAATGCCGTCATCAAAGCAAAAGTAAGCAAAATTTCCCAGAAATAAAACGAACCGCCATTTACAAAAAGATTAAGTCCTGCTGAGCGAATATGGCTACTACTTTTACTGATACTCTCGGCAATAGGAGCAAAAAAATCTGCCGTAATCGGAGCTACGAGTAATGCAAAAATTGCTAAAAGGAAAGCAAAAAACCAAGAGGAAAATTTATACCAAAATCTAAGCCCAATACGTTTATCCATTGTATGAGTTGAGATTGCCAATTTGAAATTTACTTTGAAATACAATAGCGTCAAAACAACCCCGCCAAGAGCCGTGGATACTACCGATAGCGCCATATAGATACCAGATGAGGCAGAAAATGACTCAAGAGCCAGCCATTTTGCCAAAAATGCGCCAAACGGCGGAATCACGATACTTAAAAATCCAAATAAAATCAAAAATGCCGTAGTTCTTGATTTTTGCCACAATCCACCAAAATCCTCGACACTTTTGACATGAAATGTCTTTTCCAAGATTCCGGCTTGCAAAAATAATAATGCTTTTGAAATACCGTGAAAAACAATCAAAAGCATAGAGGCGCTTATCGCCGCCGCCGTACCATAAAGAGCAAGAGCCATCATAAGAGCTAAAAGCGATATAGTAGAATAGGCAAGTATTTTTTTGAAGCTATCTTCCTTTAGCGCTAAAATAGCGCTAAATAAAAATGAAGCTAATAAAAACAGGCTGAGTATTTTGGCAAAAAATGAGCCGTGTAGCGCATATGAGATTTTGAGCATCATAAACGGCGCTATTTTGACCATAGTTGAGGAGTGAAGTATAGCGCTTACAGGTGTTGGAGCAACCATTGCACCAAGTAACCAAGATGAAAATGGAGGCTGAGCCCCCTTGACGATAGCGGCAAAGGAAAACAAAGCAAAAACAAACATGATTAAATATGAATTTTGCATACTTAAGATAGACGAAATCGAAAGCGTCCCTATAAAAAATCCGCAAATCACTATCATCAACGCAAGCGCCGCGCCGCCGAACAGATTGAGCCTTAGCGCCGTTAAGGCATTTGCCCTTGAAACCTCATCTTTGCGAAAACCGATAAGCAAAAATGAAAATAGTGTCGTCAGCTCAAAACTTAGAAAAAACCACTCTAGATTGTCGCACGAAACAATTAGATTCATAACACCCAAGAAAGCAAGTAACAAAGCTAGAAAATAAGACCGTTTTGACTCAGATGTATCCTCATCTTTCATATAACCTAGCGCATATAGTACGATTACTCCACCGGCTATATTTATCAATAGGTACATCATAATAGAGAGTTTATCTATTGAAATCTGAGGCGTACTTTTTACTTCACCGAACAACACAAAAATAAGCAATAAAACAAGCTGTAAAGATGATAAAAGAAGTATAGTCGTATCTCGATTTTTTAGACCTTGATACATAAAATAGGCAAAAAGCGCAAAGTCAAAAACCATCAAAACATCAGAGATAATAGGGTTAAAACCAATAATTAGCGTACTAGAATCAAATACAAAATAAGAAGCAACGGCAACAATTGCCAATACAAAAACGACTAGCGACGAAAGATACTCTCTCATCGCGCCTTTTGTTACAAATACTGCCGCACCTCCAAGGAACGGCAACATAAAGAGAGTAAAAGCCAAATTTTCCATTATGGCACTTCCCGATTATTAATTGCTAGTATTATACAAGTTATTCTTTACTATTTGATGACTATCAACCACACTTTGATACAATGGTTTTAATAAAATTTGGAGTTTTTTGTATGTATATTCCTAAACCTAGCCGTTTTGACCCAGACGAAAACGGGCACTTTGGAGAATTCGGCGGACGATTTGTCCCTGAGACACTTATGCCTCTACTTATCGAGCTGGATACAGAATACAAAAAAGTTCGTTTTGACGAGGATTTTTGGAGAGAGGCTGATTACTATTTCAAAACATATATGGGTAGAGCATCTCAGCTATCTTTTGCCAAAAATCTCTCAGACGAGCTGGGTGCGACTATCTATCTCAAACGAGAAGACCTCAACCACACAGGAAGCCACAAGATAAACAATGTCATCCTCCAAGCCCTACTCGCCAAAAGACTTGGCAAGAAAAAAATCATCGCGGAGACTGGTGCGGGACAGCATGGGGTGGCGACGGCTACAGCGTGCGCGCTGTTTGGGCTGGAGTGTGAGATATTCATGGGGGCAAAAGATGTCGCCCGCCAAGAGCTAAATGTATTTCGTATGAAACTACTAGGCGCTAAAGTCCATGCCGTGACAAGCGGCTCTCAGACGCTCAAAGACGCTATGAATGACGCCATCCGACACTGGGTGACAAACGCAAAAGATACCTACTACATCATCGGAACCGTAGCAGGTCCTCATCCATACCCTATGATGGTGAGGGATTTCCAAGCGGTCATCGGCTGGGAAGCTAGACGACAGATACTAGAGGCGGAGGGCGAATTGCCTGATTATGTCATCGCTTGTATCGGTGGAGGCTCAAATGCTATGGGGATTTTTAGCCATTTTCTAGATGACGAGAAGGTCACTTGTGTCGGCGTAGAGGCTGGGGGCGACGGGATAGAGACACACAAGCACGGAGCATGTCTAGCCAAAGGTCGTCCAGGCATACTTCACGGACAGCTGACATACCTACTCCAAGACGAAGATGGGCAGATAGAAGAGGCGCACTCCATATCTGCTGGACTTGACTATCCAGGTATCGGACCAGAGCATAGCCAGCTAAAAGATACGGGGTCTGCCAGATACGACAACATCACCGACAAAGAGGCACTGGATGCGTTCGTGTGGCTGAGCCAAAAAGAGGGGATAATCCCTGCTTTTGAGAGTGCTCATGCAGTGGCAATGCTTCGCAAAATGAGAGATGAGATAACTGGCAAAACTGCGATAGTCAATATCTCAGGCAGGGGCGACAAAGATATGGCACAAGCCAAAGAAATGCTCGGGTTTTAGGATTAATTGATTTTTATAATTATGAAATATACATACCGCTCTGCAATATGGTTTAAATGAAAAATTTTATAAATAATTTAGCTAAAACAATATGGTTAAATATAGAAAAAATCTCCCAAGCTGGATTATTTCTTTTGGCTATTTTCGGCTATTTTTACACAGTTATACCAATATACCAAAAAGAATTGCTTACTGAGCAAATTGCATAAAAAGAAGTTGAACTAAAAAACCTCAACGCAAATATCTATAGGCTGAAAGCAGACTATAACAAAGTGTATATATCACAAAGCAAGCAGATAGTAAAAGCCTATTTCTTATTTACGGCTATGAAAAATACTTTTGAAAGTAAAGATTCATCATTATCATCGCTAAACATTAAAAATGAGGAATTTAACACAAGCAAAGCACTAGGCACAGTTAAAAATGAAGACTTAATCGCACTTAAAAAAATTTACAACGACCAGCATGTTAATTACGAGTCTAGATATGAGAATTTAAGACAGCAATGGAATATTATTTACAATAAAAAGAAAGATGCACTAAACAATTGCGGCGTAATTAAAAAAACGAGAGGCTAGCTTATTCTTTTTTCTTAATAATGGCTTAGCATCTCATCTATGAACTTCACTCTTCTCTTTTTTGCTAATCCTTGATGTAATTTTATAAATTTCTTGAGCTGTGAAAAAACTCCACCATCCAAATGGTTTGTTGTGTTTGGCAAGCCTATGTGTTTATATAGCTTATGAGTAAATAGATTTGGCAGATTATTTCTTAGACTATTGTATGCCGATACAAGCTTTGCATGGGTGTATGTTAGTCTGCCGGTTGTTGGATTGATAGTCTTTTCCTCGATAAAGTTTCTATGCTTCAAATGCCAAATATCAAGAGCATCCATAAACCCTATCCTCTGAAATCCTTTTGAGCTTTCGACAAATACGCAGCAAATCTATCGAAGCCTCTAACTTTGGATTACTTGTCAGATAGCGCTTTATGATAGCAACCTGATGGAAATGGCATATCTGCACTGGAATACCATTGAATACTTTGCCGACACCACGCTTACCATCCAGCACAACACCTTGAACAATAAAGCCTTGAGACTGTATTCGTTCTAGCAAAAACCTATAGTCTTCAGCTGTTTCTGTCTCAATATACTTACCGTCAATTATCTCACCAGTCAGTACATCTAAAAACACTAAGACACCAAATCTATCCCTCTTCTTGCCAAAGAATGTGGCATCAGCACAGATTGTGACCGTTCTTGGCTCTACAACTCTTGCAGGCGGTTGGTATAAATCAAGTTGTTTTTAAATCCAAGGAATGCTTTTGCTATATTTGGTAGCTAATTGCCTGAGGGTGTGTTTGCCTCTAGTGTATTCTTTATAGAGTTTTGCGGAGAGATTTTGAGGTCTTCTTTTGGATGAAAATTGAGTATTACAATCAAGGCATTTATATCGCTGAATTTCTCTTTGAATACCATTCTTTTTTATGTTAAATTTGTGACATTTCGGACAAGATTTGCTAGTTTTTTACAATGCATTTTAGATAAACCTTCGTTTACCCCTATGGTATCGAAGTTTGCTAAGGTTTTTAGCCTCTCGTTTTTTTAATTACGCCACAATTGTAAATCCGAGAAATGTGCAATATCTGCTATAGAGGAATATAAAAAAGCATTTAAAGAACTTCAACATAAAAATATTTATATTAAAAACGAAGAAATTGTAAATATCGCTGATTGTTTTGAAAAAGAACTGTTAACAAAATACAAATAGCAATACCCATACCTTAATCCGACACCTAAAGATAATCCTTGTTTTAGCTCTCAAAAATAAATTGAATTGAAGACTCGCTTTTTTGTGTTATAATCCAATCAAAATTAGAGTGGAGTTGTGCAAATGCAGACAATAAGCCTCAGAGTTGAAGATAGCTTTTTCCCACATTTTCAAGCGCTCATCAGCTCTCTGATAAAAGACAAAAAAGTAGAGATTGTAGATGATGGATTTCCAAGTGATTTGATTGTCAGCAGTGTCGAAGAGGTGCGAAGAAGAGTCTATGAAGCTGAAAAAAGAATTGGGGATGGCGAGTTTCTGACCCAAGAGCAATACAATATTCAGATGGATGAATTTTTTCAAAAAGAACTTGGCATAACTAGAAGATGAAATCGCCTCTCTTCTTGACAATCCTTATAGATGTAGAAAGTCAGAGTATTTTGACGATGAAAACTATCGAGACTTGATATACAAAGGCTATACGATAATTTACAAAGTGCAAAACGAAACAATTATGATACTTGAAATATTCAAGTGGCAAAAACGATAAACCTCAAAAAAGGCTCATAAACAGATGTCCAAAGCAATAGTCCTACTCAACATGGGTGGTCCATCAAACCTAGATGAAGTGCCAGTTTTTCTGACCAATATGTTCGCAGACCCGAACATCCTGACCGTCCATCCGATACTTCGCAAAATCATAGGGACGATGATAGTTCTCACTAGAACAAAAAGCGCGCAAAGCCACTACAAGCTCATCGGTGGCAAATCGCCACTACTAGAGACCACAAAAAAATTAGCGCAAAAGCTTGAAGCAAAAACAGACGCCAAGGTCTATATCGCCATGAGATACACGCCGCCTTTTGCCGCTACAGCGATAGAGCAGATGAAAAGCGATGGCATCACAGAGGTGTTCTTGCTCCCACTCTATCCGCAATACTCGACCACTACGACCAAGTCTTCAATAGAGGATTTCATCGCAAATGCCATCAAAGCTGAGCTTTTTGCCAAGCCGACTCATATTGATAGATTTTATGAAAACCCAGCCTACAACGAGCTAGTCATCGCGAAGCTACTAGAGGCGATTGATGGCAAAAATATAGCCGAGTATGATTTGGTCTTCTCCGCCCACTCACTGCCAGAGAAAATCATCAAAGCAGGCGATAGCTACGAGTGTGAAATCAACGCTCATGTGGAGATATTAAAAAATATGCTCGCTTCAAAGGGTATCAATTTTGCCCGAACACATCTAGCGTACCAATCCAAACTAGGTCCCATGAGGTGGCTCTCACCTTCCCTTGGCGACACGCTAGAAAACCTAGGAAATACAAAAGCGCTAATCTGCCCGATAGCTTTTACCATCGATAATCTCGAAACAGTCTATGAGCTAGAAATCGAGTACAGAGAGGTGGCGGAAAACTGCGGATTTGAGGATTATATCGTAGCCAAATGCCCAAATGACGATGATAGATTTGTCGATATTTTGGCTGAAATTTATTTACAAAACACGAAAGAGGCACAATGAAAGAACTAGTCGCATATCTTACCTGCTCACTACCGGATAAAACTTTTACCGCAGATGCAATTTTGGCACTAGGAGAGGCTGGAGCCGACAGAATTGAGCTAGGACTCCCATTCTCCGACCCTGTGGCAGATGGGGAAGTGATAGAAAAAGCCAACCTAAAAGCCATCAGTAGTGGCTTCAAAACCGCCCAAGCGTTTGAGGTAGCACGGATGGTAAGCGACAAAATCCCGACATATCTCATGGGATATTTTAATATGTTCTACTCAAACGGATTTGAAAATTTCACAAAAAAAAGCCAAGCATCCGGAATTAAAGGTTATATCATTCCTGATTTACCGTTTGAAGAATCTTCAAAATATTCATCACTTCTATCAGAATACAATACTTCTCTAGTACAGTTTTTAGCTATTACTGATAGCGATGAGAGGGTGGCAAAAATTTGCAAAAAAGCAAATGATTTTATATATCTAGTAGCTTTTGCAGGTATTACCGGAGCAAACAAGAGCGAAGACTTGCAACCGATTTTACAATGTGCAAAATCATACACAAATGAAAAAATATTTGTAGGTTTTGGGGTCAACAAAGAAAGCGCAAAACAAAAAGCCGTCGGAGCAGATGGGGTTATTGTTGGAAGTGCGTTTGTAAAAATATTAAATGACGAAAATACTAGTATGTTCAAAAAACTTGAACTTTTGCAAGAAGAAGCAAAAGCGATAAAAGAGGCTATTAACTAAGTCTCAAATAAATAAATAATATTTAGGCATATCAAATAGTGATAGTTTTTTAGAGAGAAAGCTTAGCTATGGATAATTTGTCCCAATAAAATTTAACTAGAAAAGACAAATCTATTTTTGCCGGAATTTTTTGCTTCATAGAGCGCCCCATCTGCCTTAGCATAAACGTCTTTTGTATCTATTTTTTTGGATTTTGTCGTAGAAAAATCCAAAAAAAACACCCCGATAGAAGCAGTAATAAATTTTGACGCTGAATTTCTACTATTCTCTATACCTAACGCTTCTATCTCTCTCCTTATAGACTCCGCTAGTTTCTCTATCTCCAATCTTTCCACACCGGAAACCATAACTCCAAACTCCTCTCCGCCAAGCCTAAAAGACTCGCCGTAATCATTCGCGATCTCTTTGATGACTTTTGCAACATTTGACAAAACAGCATCTCCGTTTAGATGCCCATAGTAGTCGTTATAGCCTTTAAAATGGTCAATATCTAGCATAAAAAATGCAAATGTATCATCGCCGTACTTTGCCTTTTGTAGCTCGATGGCAAATAGAGAGTTAAAGTGCCGCCTATTAAAAAGTCCTGTCAATTCATCGGTTATAGAGATTGTTTCTAACTTTTTCCTATCTGTTACATCTTCTACTATTGCCTGATACTTTATGCTCCTTGCATTTGGCACAGGAAAGACGGTTGACTTTATCCAATATGTCTCACCGTTTTTTTTAAGATTTTTATACTCACCCCTCCACGTGCCGCCACTTTGCAATGTCGACCACAGGCGCCTAAAAACAATATTATCGGTCTCATGATGCCTAAAAATATTAGGCTTGCTTCCTATAATCTCACTTCTGTCATAGCCGCTAAGCTTGCACATGGCAAAACTAACATCCGTTATAACTCCTTTATTGTCGACTATAACCGTACATACATTTTTGTCTATAATATCTAAATGATTGTCGGCTTCATTTTTTAGTTTTTCAAGCTTCAGATAAGCTTCTTTGATAGCGGTTTGATCGTCGACAATAATCAATGCTAGTCTTTTATTCAGGTCATAAGGTATAATTTTAATAGTTTGGTAGGCATATTCAAGAGGAGTTTCTATCACACGGTCATTTTTTATCTTTATCAAATATCCTTCAGGAGGATTATAAAAAGTATTTGTATTTAACGACAAGCAAGTTCTAATCTTACGCTTAAGAGTGCCTGAATTTATATAGCGAAATAGCTCGTCGATTCTTCTATCTACGGCATCTTCTTCTTTTATATTTGTATGCAAAATAAGCCATTTGTTCCAGCTTTTTATACGTAAATCTTCATCGCTAATAAAAATACCGGCAGTAATAAAGTCAGCTATATCCATCAACTGTAATACTTTTTTACCACTTCCATTAGGGACTCTTTGAGCCATTTAAATGTTTTTTCATGCATCATAATAAATACTTCGCCGTGGATATTCTGCTCTTTAAACTCCATTACCGTATCAATTAACATAACAAAATCATAACTAAACTCCAGCTCGCCAAATAGCTTATCGCCATCAGAGACGTAAATAGCCGGCTCTTCAAAAAATACTTCGGTATTAAGTAGTTTCCCAAACTCTCTAACCAGAGAGGAGGTTGCCATATTTGTAAGCTCCATTACGACATCTTTGACAGACTCGTTCTCCTGACTCTCTTTTAAATGTTTTACCAAATTTGTGGCCGATGCATCGCCCAGAAAAAATAGAGTCTCTCCAGCAAACTCACCTTTAAAAACCTGAATCGTGAGATAACTTTTTTGATTAGGAACTACTGCATCAACTAGCCTTTGAGTAAGTTCATCTTTTGAGATAATACTAATATTCGGGACTCTCATTGTAGCAAAAGCATCTAGCATCTTTGCAATAATAGCTGTCGCCTTGCCATATGAAAGATTTACAAGCTCTTGAAGACAATCTTGTTCTATTTCATCTAGCAGTTCTTGTGACACTATCTCATCCTTTTCATAATGAGCATTTGAATTATTTCAATCAATTCATCGTTAGAAGTTGATTTTGATATATGTCTTTGCGCTCCAAGTCCTAAAACTTTTTCAACCGCTCTTGGCTGTTCATCGGCAGATACGATTACGACAAAAGCAGTACTATCAAATTCCATAATATGTTGTAATGCTTCATATCCATCCATAATAGGCATAGTTAAATCTAAAAATACAATATCAGGTCTATACTCTTTATACATTTCAACGCCTTCTAGTCCATTTTTAGCTTGAAGAATTTGTGATTTTTCCACTATAGACTGAGGCAATTTACTTATCAACATTTTTCTCGACATCATAGAGTCGTCTACAACCAATATTACCAAAACCGACTACCTTTTTACGAAAATACATTAATAATGTAACATAATCTTTGTGAAATTTAAGTCAAAAAGTAAAGAAAAATCAAACTTATTTACACTATTTGAAAATTTTTATACTAAAATCTTTTTTGCTTTACCTCAAAATCAAAAAATTGCGACGTATAAATATCTTTTATCTGTTTATATTGACCTGCCGCCATTTGTAAGTTTCCGGCCTCTTGATATAATAAACCCAACGTATAAAGACTCTCAGGATTTAATTTTTCAGCTATTTTGGATAGTTCAAAAAACGATATAGCCTCGGCGCTCTTACCTGAAGCAATTGCCGATGCTCCCGCCAAAAATAATATCTCAGGATTTAAATTATCGTTTTTAAATACAACTTCACTAAACCCGCCATAAGCCTCAGGAAATTTTTTCATGAATACTTCAGATACCGCCCAAGCCTTCAGCAGTTGGACTTTATCGTAATTCTCGCTTTTGAGTTTCTCTTCAAACATACGTTCGGCAATATATACCAAACCGGATATTCGCGCCAAATTCATATAGGTCTTATAGGCTATATCGGGACCATAAAAGATTGCGTTCTTATCATAGTCGCTACGTAGCAGTAAGCTTTGAATTTTTTTAGCCAATTCTTTTACGTCTTCGTGCATATTTGCCGTATGTAACGCAATAGCCATAGCAACTATGTCTTTTGGCAACTGTTTGAGGAGCACTTGGGCAAAATTCTTAGCTTCTACGGTTTTATCTGTTTTGAGTGATAAAATAACTGCTATCGCCGATGCAAAAGGGGTTTTTTTATCGCCGTTTAACAACCATTCGGTATTTCCTATCATACCGTCCGTTGCTATATTATAAAGCATCGTAACCTCGTCATTTTTTCCGCTTGCTTTTTGGTCGGCAAAATACTCATCCAGAGGAAGTTTTATTTTGTCGTAATTTATACCGAGAGACTTTGCCGTTATTATTGCAAAAAGTCCGGCTTCAGGATTTCGTTGGTCTAGATTATATGATTTTGTAAAATACTTGTTTGCTAATCTTATATCGCCCATTTGAGCGTAAGAGAGAGCTAGATTGTACAATAAAATAGAATGTGTCGGATATTGTTTTTCCAATGCTTTAAACGTTTTATTAGCCAACCAAACTCGTCCGTTTATTGAGTACTCTATTCCTCTTACAAGTTCAGAATTTGCTTTTGACGTCTTAGCCGCATTGGCGAGATATTCAGCGCCGCCCTTATTGTCGTTTATCAAAATTCCGGCTTCACCTTTTTTTATAGACGCAATAGTTTTGTCCGGGTTAAATATTTTAAACGGCGCATAATAAAATAAAATTGCATTTACGACGGACTGATCATACAGATAGCTATCGGCAAGCTTTTTTTGTGATGCACCGCTATCAAATGCTTCAGATCTTAATACAACTTTTATAGGATAAGCATTTGTAGCGTTTACATCTGATGTCATAAACGCCTCGTTTATTGAATTTGAGGCAGTAACGCAAGCCCCTGTTTTTAGATAAATTAATGCTAACGCCATGTTACATTTGACAACATCGCCTCCACTACTAAGAGCTTTGACTAGCGACTGTTCGGCCTCTTGATACCTTCCGTCTCTAGCATACAACAATCCTTGCGTCAAAAAGTCCTTATTTTTGATTTTTAGTAGATAATTCAAAGTATTTATATTGTCGTCGTGAAGCATATAAATTCTAGGCGCTATCTCATTTAATTCTTTTTCAAAGTTATTTGAAGTTTTAGAATTTACGGAAGCTAGGGCTTCAAAGTAATCACCCTGATAGTACTGCAAAAGCGTGTAGTAATAAGAATAGAGAGGCGATGCAACATATTTCGGAAGCGCCCTTTCGGCTATCTCCAAAAAATGCTCTTTTTGTTTTTTGTCTCTTACTTTTATAGAGCAAACAGCCGCATTTATAGCGGCAGGAAACTCATTATCTCCATTTTGCAATGAAGTTTTAAAGTATTCAATCGCATTTTTATACTCGCCTTCATTCATTTTTGCAACACCTAGATTATAGCTTGAAATCGACTCGTTAAACATGGAGATTTCATTGTATAACTTAAGTGCATTTTCTTTATCACCGCTGTCATATAAGGCTTTTGCTTTTTTGATAAGTCTTTCTATATCGCTCTTATCATAATTTAGTCTGTGAGTATTCGCACTTCCGCCGTGCGCTTTATTTCCAAACAGCAATCCCTGCGCCGTTAAATTATCGTCTTGCGGTTTTTTAGTTAGAGTATAAACGGTCATCGCAATAGCCGAAATAAGCAAAAGAGAAGCTGTAGTAAGAAGTATTATATTTTTTTTATTTAGTTCAAATGTGTAATTAATTTTTGGCAGTTGAAAACGAGGTTTTTTTGACTGTTCATCACCTGAGGGCTCTTTATCTTGTCCATCACGCGACGAAGCTTCCGCCCCATCGCCACCTTCTACAATTACTACTTCTTCTTCTGCCATCTACTACCGTCACATATACTTTTGGAGAGCTTTTGGAATCTCTATCGTTCCGTCACTTTTTTGATAATTTTCCATGATAGCAACGAGCGTTCTGCCTACTGCCAAACTAGAGCCGTTTAGTGTGTGAACCAATCTATTTGCCTTTTCATCTTTGTATCTAATCTTGGCTCGTCTTGCCTGGAAATCGCCACAGTTCGATACGGAACTTATCTCTCTATATTTGTCTTGAGACGGAATCCAAACCTCTATATCGATAGTTTTTGCCGCGCTAAACCCCATATCTCCCCCGCAAAGCATAAGAAGTCTATGTGCAAGCCCAAGCTCCGTTAGCATATCAGAGGCACAAGAAACCATTTCATCAAGCATCTTCATACTTTCATCCGGCTTTGTTATGGCAACTAATTCAACCTTATGAAACTGATGTTGTCTTATCATCCCTCTCGTATCTCTTCCAGCACTTCCGGCTTCTTTTCTAAAACAAGGACTGTGCGCCGTCATCTTAATAGGCAGGTTTTCGCAGGCCACAATCTCATCATTGTACAGATTTGTCAATGGAACTTCTGCGGTAGGTATCAAAAAAAGCCGTCTTTCGTCTGCCGCGCTCACCTCAAATAAGTCTTCTTCAAATTTCGGCAGTTGTCCGGTCCCCCTCATACTATCTTCATTAACGATAAAAGGCACGGATACAATTTCAAATCCTCTTTTTTCATTAAAATCAAGCATGAAATTTATAAGGGCTCGCTCCAATTTGGCGCCGCCTTTATGAAGTGTAACAAATCTACTTTTTGCAAGCTTAGCGCCGTTTTCAAAACTAAGCCATCCTAGTTTTTCACCAAGATCCACATGGTCTTTGACTTCAAAATCAAAACTTGGCGGAGTTAGGACTTTTTTGATTTCAATATTATCATCCTCATCTTTGCCCTCCGGAACAGTGACATCAGGCATATTTGGAATCGTTAGCGCAAATTTTTCTAAGTCATCTTCTACTTTTCCAACTGTTTTTTCCTTGAGAGCTATCTCTTCTTTTAGACTATCTAGCATAGCCTTTAGCTCAACGCTATCCTTTCCTTCTTTTTTATAAATCGGAAACAGTTTACTCTTTTCATTTTGTTCGGCGCGCATCTCTTCTAATTGTTGTTTTTGAGCCTTTGCTATCGCAGATAACTCTTTTAAAGTCTCAAGAATTGAAATATCCAGATGTCTTTTCGACAAAGCACTAGCTACGCTTTCAAAATTATTTTGAAGAAGTCTTAAATCTAACACTCTTCATCCTCTATAACTTTAATTACGGAACCTTCAGTTTGAATTTTGAACTTATGTTTCTCACAAAACTCGTTATTAAATTTTTGAGCCAACTCTTCAGCTTTTTTATTTGCTTCATGCAAAGAGTCAAATTTAAACTCGGCATCTAATCCGCTTTTTGTAAAACATCCACATTTTTTAACAATTTCTACCGTATACACTTATTCAAATCTCCTATTTACGTGTTTGTTTGCGATTTTGAAAGCAAGAAATATACCGCTCCCAACGATAACGTAGTTGCCGTCAAAACCAAAATAGTATCAGTTTGATGCCCGAGCGAAGCTATTAAAATCTCTCTGATACAAGCGGCAAGCCCTACCGCAACGAAGCTTTTAACGGCAAACTTATTGCCTTTCGTATGTTTTATCCCCTCTTGAATCAACTCACTAACCGACCACAATATAAGTAAATCCCCCAAAATCTTTACAATCAGTTTGTTTGCTCCATACGGCTCCAAGAATATATTAGTTATCTCGCCCAAAACAAATCCGACGGCAACAACGGCAATAAATGCTAATATAAATACAAGCGTCGTGTCCAGCATAAACGCAAACCTAGCAATACCTCCGATTATATTTTTTTGAATTTTCGAGCTTGCAAAATACTGCCTAAGCTCCTCCTCCCTAAAAGAAGCATTAATAACGTCAAGATTCATGTCCAAAAGTTTTGAGACGGAACCTCTGACCGCATCTCTTGTTACTCTATCGTGAAAAGCGTTCGAAATGGTTTCGTTAATATACTCTCTTACGAACGCTATCGATGCACTTACATAGTGCGGCTCTAGCCCTATCTTTACATGTGTTAATCCGATTTTAAAAAGCATCCTCATATAATCTTCGTCATATTTACCGGTAAAAAGTGATATATACCAACCGATTACTTTTTCCCTATGCTCTCTGATTACGTCATCATTGTCCAAAAATCGTCCGACATCTCCAAAACTCTGTATAAACTCATAAAATTTATCGCCAAAATTTCTGGCTGTCTTTGTAGCATACGGAGCCAACATTGCCACATTCGCTTCATCTATAGAAGTCCAACGATAATGGCTTTTTATATCTTTTAATTCTGTCATTTTTTTACCTCAATATTCCAACTGCGTCATGCACTTTTTGCATCGTCTCGATTGATTTTTTTCTTGCTTTGTCTGCACCAAACTTTAGAATTTCCATCACTTCGCCGGGCTTTGAAATATAATACTCACGTTTTGTGCGAAACGGTGCAAAATAATCCCAAATTCGCTCGCCAAGCTCTTTTTTGTAAACTCCATATCCTTCGCCACCTTTTTCATATCTAGTTTTCAGCTCAGCAAGTTCGCCATCAGTCATAAAAAGCCTTGCTATAGCAAAAATATTGCAAGTTTCAGGATTTTTCGGCTCTTCCACGGGAGTAGAGTCCGTAACTATTTTGTTTACCCGTTTTTTTAGAGATTTTTCATCATCGAACATATCTATCGTATTGCCGTAACTTTTTGACATTTTGGCTCCGTCCAGCCCCGGAATCGTAGCTACATCGTCATCTACCGCGGCATTTGGGAGCGTAAAAATCTCGCCGTATTGGTTATTAAACTTGATAGCTATATCTCTTGCGATTTCGACGTGCTGGATTTGGTCTTTGCCAACCGGTACCGTATCGGCATTAAATATCAAAATATCCGCCGCCATAAGAACAGGATAACTAAAAAGTCCATGGTTGGCATGAATTCCTCTAGCCGTTTTATCTTTATAACTATGCGCCCTCTCAAGTAGCCCCATAGGGGTAAAATTAGAAAGTATCCAGTAGAGCTCAAGCACCTCAGGCATATCGGATTGGAGCCAAAAGGTCGATTTTTCCGGATCAATTCCGAGAGAGAGCATATTTATCGCCGCATTTAGTGAGTTTTCTCGTAATTTTGCCCCATCCGATAAACTAGTCATTGCATGGTAGTTAACGATAAAGGCAAAAAGTTCGCCTTTATCTTGACTCTCTACCATCCGTTTTATCATACCAAAATAGTTTCCGATATGAAGTTCGCCTGAAGGCTGTATTCCTGAGAGTATTTTCATAATTTATTTTTTCCGTGATTTATTTGCAGATTTAAGCTTGAATTATACTATGGAGTTCTAAAAAGGCAGATAGAACAATCGAGTGCTGATTTAAGCTATAATCTTCAAAACAACACAAGGCTTCCAATATGTCTCAACACACCACATTTCTCGCACAATTCCGCTCTTTTTGTTTTCAAAACAAGGCTGATGACATAGAAAAAGCGATAGAGTATTTCGCTGTTTTTGGCGGCATGGGCTGGAAAGTCGACATGTCAAAACCACTAGATGAGCTAATAGAAACAAAAGTTCTCGCTAACTACAGATATATTCATGCAGACATCGCAAAAATCACTCAAAGCAATAAAAATCATCACTCACTGCTCTCCGCACTAGCATCTGGCGACAGGCGTGAACACTCAGCATTCAAAAGAGCTAGTCTCTCTCGAAAAGATGGTGAGGAGTCTGCTGGATTTTTGATTGATACGGGACTGCTCACATATATTTCCTCGCAAGAAATGCCAGCTGACGATGGTGAAGAAGTCTCGGGAAGATTGCTTTTTGTCACACCATTTATGCGCTTTTGGTTTGCCGCCATTTCGCCATATTACAAGGGTGTAAGAGATGGCAATTATGCTGAAGTCAAAGAGCACTGGGGCAACATAAAACAAGAATTCATTACTCAAACCTACGAAGGACTTGTCATGGCACTCGTGCAAAAAACTTTCGCAGACGATACGATCAAAAACATCGGTTCATACTGGGACAAAAATGTGGAAATCGAGATACTAGGACAAACAAAATCAGGCAAAATCATAGCTGGTGCGTGTAAATATTCTAAGTCCAAAGCCAACAGATCAGAGTTAACCAAACTCCAAGAAAAATGCGCAAAAGCAAAGCTTGCTCCAGATATTTTTGTGATATTTTCCAAAGGTGGATTTTCAAGCGAATTCAAAAAAGAAAAAAGCGAAGATTTGCGGCTTTTTGCACTCAAAAATCTCAAAATATTGATGGAGACTTTGAACGAAAAAGATATTTTGATAACTACAAACAAGAAGTATTGACCAGCAAAAGCGCAGAAGACTCTTCACAACCTCAAACCAAACTTCTGTATAATCTACCAAATAGCGTGATAGATAAAAGGAATAATTCTCTTGAAAATAGCAATCTTGAACTACGGCATGGGAAATCTCAGAAGTGTTTTTAACTCATGCCAAAAAGTAGGTTTTAGCGCTGACGTCGTTGATGATGCAACGACTCTCAAAAACTATGACAAACTTATATTGCCGGGCGTCGGAGCGTTTCCGGACGCAGTGCAACACCTCAAAACAAGCGGAATGTTTGACGAACTAAAAGTTATCGGGGATTCAAAGCCGCTACTTGGCGTCTGTCTTGGTATGCAACTGCTTTTTAATAAGGGATATGAGCATATTACATGCGAAGGATTAGGGCTCATACAAGGTGAAGTTATGAAATTTGACACAACAAAAATGAGCAAACATGAAAAAATTCCTCAAATGGGATGGAATAAGCTCTATTTTAAAAAAAGCTCACCTCTTTTTAACGAAATAAAAGACGAAAGTTATCTATATTTTGTTCACTCTTACCATGTCGTTTGCAGTTGTGAAAGCGATATTTTGACTACGACTCATTACGGTTATGAATTTGCAAGTTCAATACAAAAAAATAATATTTTTGGTATCCAACCGCATCCGGAAAAATCCGGCGAAACTGGACTAAAAATACTAAAAAATTTCTTGGAGTTATAATGACAATTTTTCCGGCAATAGATTTAAAAGACGGTAAAGCCGTTAGGCTAACAAAAGGCGTAATGGAGAGTGCAAAGGTATATAGTGATGAGCCTTTTCACCTTGCTCGTGCATTTGAAGAGATGGGCTCAGACTGGCTACACATCGTAGACCTCAATGGTGCCTTTGCAGGGAACCCTGAGAACCTAGAGCAAATCCGTAAAATCAGAGCAAGTACTAGTCTCAAAATCCAGCTAGGTGGTGGAATCAGAGACGAGGCGACGATAGAACGATATATGGAGCTAGGTATCAACCGTGTCATACTAGGCACAATCGCCGTCAAAAATCCAGATTTTGTCAAAAGTGCAGCAAAAAAATTTCCGGTAGCGGTCGGCATAGATGCGATGAATGGTTTTGTAGCTGTTGAAGGATGGGCAGAGGTTAGCCAAATGAAAGCGACAGACCTAGCTTGTGCTTTTGCCGATAGCGGCGTAGAGGCAATCATCACTACCGACATTGCAAGAGACGGGATGCTAAGCGGCGTAAACGTCGACTTCACAGCCGAGATAGCTCGTGCTAGTGGAGTATTCACGATAGCTAGCGGTGGCGTCAAAGACATCGAAGATATAAAAGCTCTCAAAGCAAACGGAACAATAGGCGGAGCGATAGTCGGCAAGGCTTTTTATGAGGGCAAGTTAGATTTGAGAGAGGCATTTAACCTATGAACGAGTTTTACTACGAGCTAAAAATCACCCCTAGCGATATGCTAGAAGACTTTGAGAGTTTCGTCATGGACGAAACCGGCGAAGCAATAGAAACGGATGATGAAACGATTATCGTTAGAAGCGAGAAAGACCCTTCGTTTGTGATTGACGAAGTAGAAAATTACGCCAAACAATTAAGCGAAATCTTTGGAAAATCTATCAGTGTAAAATGTTCCATTTCAAAACAAAAAAATGAAGACTGGATAGAGAAATTCAAAGAGGGATTTGCCCCTATTCAAGTAGGCAATTTTTTTATTAGAGCATCTTGGCACGACGAGATAAAAGGCGCCAATAACATCATTGTTGATCCGGCTCTTGCTTTCGGCACCGGACACCATCCAACTACAAAAAACTCCATATTATACATAGAAAAATATATCAAACCCGACAATAAACTTTTAGACGTCGGATGCGGTTCTGGAATTTTATCCTTATGTGCGGCAAAATTAGGCGCGAAGGTTTACATGTGCGATACCGACGAACTTGCCATAAAGGCAAGCGAAGAAAATTTCGCTAAAAATTCAGCGATTTTTGAAAAGGCATGGGTAGGCAGTATCCAGTCTGAGGGAGAGTATGATATAATCGTTGCAAATATCATTGCCGATGTTTTGGTTATTTTGGCAAAAGATATAAAAATCGGTCTAAAAAAAGGTGGGTATGTGATTTTGTCAGGTATTTTAGACAAATATGAGTCTAAAATAGCCGATTATTACGACGGTCTTGAATTGGTCGATAAAGTCTTGGAAGACGAGTGGCTCACAATGGTTTACAAAAAAATATAAAAGGAAGTTTTTAAATAAATGCAACCTAGTAATCAAAACAACAACAAAAATAACGGGTCAAATAAAAATAATAATTTTTTCAATAATAATCCGTTATTAGTTTTCGCTCTTTTCTCAATAATCACGGTAGCAATATTCAAAGCATTTTTGGCTGACGACGGTGATCCTACAGCATCACAGGGCAACAGCGTAATATCTCAAGCTCAAAACTCCCAAAGTGTTAGCTATTATGATCTCAAAAGAATGGTAGAGGCAGATAAAATCTCATATGTAGGCATAGGTGAAAGCATCATAAAAGCCGTAGCAAAAAGCGAACCTAAAACAACATATACGGCAAGAAGAGTCATACCTGATGAAACATTAATCCCTACACTAGAAAAAGCAAATGTTAAATATGGCGCCTTTAGTGAAAAAAACTGGCTAACGGAACTTGTATTCGGTTGGGTATTACCTGTATTTATATTTTTTGCCATCTGGATGTTTTTAACAAATAGAATGCAAAAAAACATGGGCGGCGGACTTCTTGGAATCGGCAGTATGAAAAAATTGGTAAATAGCGAAAAGCCAAAAATTACATTTGACGATGTTGCCGGCAATGATGAAGCAAAAGAAGAGGTCAGGGAAATTATAGAGTTCTTAAAAGCACCGGAAAAATACATCAAACTTGGCGCAAAAATACCAAAAGGCGTCTTGCTTGTAGGTCCTCCAGGAACAGGCAAAACGCTTCTTGCAAAAGCAGTTGCAGGAGAGGCAAGCGTACCGTTTTTCTCCGTAGCTGGTTCTAGTTTTATAGAAATGTTTGTAGGTGTCGGCGCAAGTCGCGTAAGAGACTTGTTTGAGCAAGCAAAAAAGGAGGCTCCGTCAATTATTTTTATAGACGAAATTGACGCTATAGGTAAGAGTAGGGCTTTTGGAGGATTTGGCGGAAACGACGAGAGAGAACAAACACTAAATCAAATGCTATCCGAACTAGACGGTTTCGGAACAGAATCCCCAGTTATCGTACTTGCCGCTACAAACAGACCGGAGATTTTAGACCCTGCACTCCTTCGACCTGGCAGATTTGACAGGCAAGTACTAGTCGATAAGCCTGACTTTAAAGGTAGGGTTGAGATTTTGAAAGTTCACGCCAAAGCAATCAAAATATCAGACAAGGCTGACTTGGAAGAACTAGCTAGACTAACGGCAGGTCTTGCCGGCGCCGATTTAGCAAATATTATTAATGAAGCCGCCCTACTTGCCGGTAGAGAAGGCGCCGAAGAAGTAACTCAGCAAAATTTAAAAGAAGCTGTTGAACGAGCCATCGCAGGATTGGAGAAAAAATCAAGAAGAATTTCTCCGAAAGAAAAAAGAATCGTTGCTTACCATGAAAGCGGACATGCGCTAATTTCAGAAATTACGAAAGGCGCTAAAAAAGTTAGCAAAGTTTCTATAATTCCGCGTGGGCTTGCCGCTCTTGGATACACGATGAATACGCCCGAAGAAAACAAATACCTTATGCAAAAACACGAACTAATTGCGGAAGTAGATGTTCTTTTGGGCGGAAGAGCCGCAGAGCAAATATTTATCGGGGAAATCTCTACCGGCGCCTCAAACGATCTCGAACGTGCTACCGATATTTTCAAATCAATGGCAATGTACTACGGTATGAGCGAGGTTGCAGGGCTTATGACTCTTGAGAAACAAAAAAATACGTTTATAGGCGGCGGTTATGCGCCGGCAAAAGAATATAGCGATAAAACAGCCGAATCTGTAGACAACTACATAAAAGAAACATTACAAAATAGATTTGACTCAGTCTTGGCTAGCCTTGAACTATACCGTCCGGTTATAGAACAGATGACTGCAGAATTATTAGATATTGAAGTCCTAGAAAAAGAAAGAGTTAGGGAAATTATTAAAAATTTTGAGAAAGAAAAAGGTATCGTTAGAGATACCGAGGCTGAAGAAATACACGCTCACGAAAATGAAACGGCGATAGCTTAATAAGGGGACGATATGAGAGCCACTATAATCACAACAACAGAACCAATCGCCAGAGAGGGGTTTTGGTATGTCGGTATCGCCTTTACTCTTTTGATACTATCTTTTTATTATGATTTTGGACTAGTCTCAAAACTATTTTACTGTGCTCTTTTTATATTTTCGATAGCTTTTTTTAGAAATCCTGAAAGGATAGCCGACTCGGATGAAGATGTAATAATAGCCCCATGCGACGGTAGAGTAATATCTATAGATAAAGAATTCGACACTAAATTTTTTAATGATGAAGCAATCGTAATCGTTATAAGAAATAAGGTTTTAGATACACATTTTATCAGATCTGCTTTTCGAGGCGTACTGAAGAAATATTTCATCGAAAGAGGAAATTTTCTTTCTATATCAAGCGATAAAGCACATCTTTTAAATGAAAGGGCAGTTTTAGAATTTGAAAGTCACGATAAAAATAAAGCTTTTTTTTCAATAATGTCAGGCTCGATGCCGTCTCATTTGTCATTTTATAAAACAAACGACTCTAAAGTCAGAATTTGTGAAAGACTGAGCTTTATTAGAAGTGAATTTAATTTGAGTATTTATCTGCCTAAAAATACGCTTGTTAAGACAAATGCCGGAGATAGAGTCTTTGGCGGTAAAAGTATCATAGGAGAGTTTGTCGCGTGATAGAAAGCAATAAAGGGAAAATCAAAGTAGCATACATTCTGCCAAATATGCTAACGGCAATATCGCTATTTTTGGGAATTCTAAGCATCATATCATCGGCAAAAGGGGATTTTGAAAGCGCCGCATTTTATATATTCTACTCTTTGATTTTTGACGGGCTTGACGGTAGAGTAGCTAGAATAACAGGAACCACTAGCAAATTCGGTATAGAGTTCGATTCATTAGCCGATCTGGTAGCTTTCGGCGTCGCACCGGCAATGCTAGTGTTTTATTTGGTCGGACATGATTTTGGTAGATTCGGCATATTGACTGCCGGAATTTTTACGGTTTTTGGCGCGATTAGATTAGCTAGATTTAATGTTATGACAAGCCCTGAAGAACCAAATGTCTTCATAGGCTTGCCTATCCCGGCGGCGGCTGTTTTTATGGGATGCTTATCGCTTGTATATGCAGAGCATCATCTGTTTAGAGAATATGCGTTTTGCATTTTATTAGTTAGCTTGGCAGTCTCTATTTTGATGGTAAGTAACATTAGGTTTGCTAGTTTCAAAAAGATTAACTTTCAAAAATCAGACTTTATGAAAACATTTGTAGCCTGTTTAGCGCTATTTTCACTTTTATATCTATATTTTCTCGAAACACTTACGGCGCTAATGAGTTTGTACCTACTAAGTGGTCCTGCTAGAGCGGCTTATACAATGTTTACAAGAAAAACAAGATTCAAAAAAACTGACGAATAGCATCTAGGAAGAAAAAATGAGTGAAATTATAAAAATTTTCGACACAACGCTACGCGACGGCGAACAAAGCCCAGGCGCATCAATGAATACCGATGAAAAGATAAAAATTGCAGGACAGTTACAAAGACTCGGAGTGGATATTATCGAAGCCGGTTTCGCTATTGCATCTCCAGGTGATTTTGACGCTATAGACAAGATAGCTCAAGTTATAGACAAAAGCACAGTTTGCTCTTTGGCGCGCGCCGTAGAAGCAGATATAAAAGCGGCGGGCGAAGCTATCGCAAAAGCTAAATTTAGACGAATTCATACATTTATCGCTACAAGCCCGATTCATATGGAGTACAAACTAAAATCAACCCCCGACGAAGTCATCAAAAGGGCTATAAACGCCGTTAAATACGCTAAAACATTCACGGATGATGTAGAGTTTAGCTGTGAAGACGCAACCAGAAGTGAATTACCGTTTATCAAAGAAATTGTATCGGCGGTGATAGAGGCAGGAGCAAAGACTATCAATCTACCCGATACCGTAGGCTATGCTATTCCAGATCAATACGGCAAATTTATCCGTGAAGTGGTTGATTTTGTCGGTAACAAGGCAATCATATCGGTTCACTGCCACAATGACCTTGGACTCGGTGTTGCCAACTCTTTATCTGCCGTAATGAATGGTGCAAAACAGGTTGAATGCACGATAAATGGACTAGGGGAGAGAGCAGGTAATGCCGCACTTGAAGAAATAGTAATGGCTCTAAAAGTGCGCCCTGATTTCTTTGGCGGGATAGACACAAATATTAATATCAAAGAGATTTACCCGGCAAGCAAGCTTGTTGCCGCAGTAACAGGCATGCAACCTCAAGCAAACAAAGCGATAGTAGGTAAAAACGCATTTGCCCATGAGAGTGGAATACATCAAGACGGTGTACTGAAACATCGCCAAACATATGAAATATTTAATGCAAGTGACATCGGCAAAGACATCACGGGTGAAAATTTAGTACTCGGGAAACACTCCGGAAAAGCGGCATTTAATGACAAAATAAAACAGCTTGGATTTGAGTTGACGAGTAGCGAACTAGAGGAAGCTATGGAGCTATTCAAAATCATAGCTGATAAGAAAAAAGAGATGTTTGACGACGACATTAGAATGATTATCGCCGATGTAACAAGTCACATACCAAAAGTGTTCAAGCTTATACACCTCCAAATTGCCGATGCACAAGGGGGCTTGGCAACTGCGGCGGCTACAATTTCACACGAAGACGTAGAAAAAACAGATGCCAGCGTAGGCGACGGTACGATAGATGCCGTATTTAAAGTAATCGACAGGCTATCAGGCTACACTGGAGCCTTAATGGATTATAAAGTAGAGGCGGTATCCAAAGGCAAAGATGCATTAGCCGCCGTGACCGTAAAAGCCGTATTTGACGGTGACAAGCCTGCGGTTCTTGGTCACGGACTTGATATAGACACCATGACAGCAAGCGCCAAAGCGTACATTAATGCTCTAAACTCATATTTATCAATGAAAGACAATATGATAAAAATAGACTGCAAAGATGATATTTGCGCGATTTGAGATAATTGCAGTGTGCTTCTTTGGCAGTTTCTTTGCTCATTCTCGGAATCAATTATCAAAGTGCGCTGATTTTATAAAAACAAAGGAATAAAATGAATTTTGAAAATGTAACGGCCGTAAAAAAAGCAAATGTATACTTTGACGGAAAAGTGACAAGTAGAACAGTTATCTTTGCCGATGGCAGTAAAAAAACACTTGGAATAATGCTTCCTGGCGAGTACGAGTTCAACACGGGCTTGGCTGAAGAAATGGAGGTGCTAGGCGGCTCAATGAATGTACTTTTGCCCGACTCCGACGAATGGCAAACTTTCAATGAAGGACAAACATACTATGTCCCAGCCAACTCAACTTTCAAACTAAAAATCAGTGAAGTTGCCGATTATTGCTGTAGTTTTATAAAATAATTTTATCCTTACTTCAAGCCATTTCTAAAACAATCTATAGCGTAATATTCTCCACCAACTCCACGCTTTCACCTTTGACTATGCAGGCGTCTATCTGATAAGCGCCGTATAGTTTTTTGGCTTGACGATAGTGCTGAGTCGTTGCTATCACTTTTTTGAGTTTTGCAGGCGTGATAGCATAAATCGGCTCAAATGTCGTGCCCGACTTAACCTCAATAAAATGCGCCACACCACCCTTTGAGGCTATGATGTCTATCTCGCCGCTTTTAGCAGTGAAGTTTCGCTCAATAATATTAAAACCGTTTAAAGCCAACCAATCGCAAGCTATTTGCTCTTTTTCAAATCCTTTTTGTCTAGCTATATCATTTTTTATAGGCATTTTTTGACAACCTCAAAATTAGATAGTCTCTTAAAAATCTTGGAATTATCGCTAAAAATCTCACCAAATTTGCAAAAACAAATGGAAAGGCGTGATTTTTTGCTGATTTTTCTATCGCCCACTCTATTTCATCCACTCCATTTTTAAGCTCCATGAGAAATGGCATCTTGAATCTATTTTTAGCAGTCATCGGTGTTTTGATAAAACCAGGTTGAATATTTACAACTTTTATACCAAATTCGCATAGTGATAGACGTATAGAGTCGGCATAACTATTTAGCGCTCTTTTGCTTGCCGAGTATGCCAAAGTTGTCGGCATAGCCACGAAAGATGCTAATGAAGAAATAATTACAAGTTTGCCGCCTTTTTGAGAAATCATTTTGTGGATAAACGGTTCAAATAGCGCATGAACACCGAGTAAGTTTATATTGATTATTCGCCTAAAAACAGTAAACTCCTGGACGCTAGCGTTATGCCCTGCGGATATGCCTGCATTTGCTATTACGACGTCTATAATTGGCTCTTTTTGACAAATTTCATTTGATATATATTGAAGCCTCTCAAAATCATTTACGTCAACTTCATAATAAAAGCACTCCACTCCTATATTTTTTGCCAAATCACTCAGTTTTTGCATCGACTCGCTATTCCTAGACAAAAGATATAGCTTATGTCCTTTTGAAATATATCGCCTCGCAAGTTCAAATCCAAGACCCGAACCGACGCCAGTTATTACTATTACCATTGATTTCCGTTTTGTTTTTGAAGGGATTTTGCCAGAAGTTTGCTAGAAGATTATTTTGAAATAAAAAAGCCCCTCAAAATGAGGGGCTTTGACGATAAGGTTGATGAAAAAGAATTAGTACATTCCGTCCATACCGCCCATACCGCCAGGCATTGGAGGCATTGCAGGTTTATCTTCTTTTACTTCAGAAATAGTCGCTTCCGTTGTAAGAAGTAGACTTGATACTGAAACTGCATTTTGAAGCGCAATTCTTACCACTTTTACAGGGTCGATGATACCTGCTGAGAACATATCTACATATTCGCCGTTTGCCGCGTTAAAGCCCGTATTTGCATCTTTTGCAGTTTCAACGGCATTTACTACGACACCGCCGTCAAATCCTGCATTTTCGGAGATTTGTTTGATTGGAGCTTTCACGGCTTTCATGATGATATCAGCTCCAAGTTTCTCGTCACCGTTTAATTCGATTTTTACTGCCGCCGCCGCTCTTAGAAGCGCCGCGCCGCCGCCTATTACGATACCTTCTTCAACTGCCGCTTTTGTAGCAGAAAGTGCATCGTCCACTCTGTCTTTTTTCTCTTTCATTTCCATCTCGGTCGGAGCACCCACTTTGATAACCGCGATACCGCCTGATAGTTTTGCAAGTCTTTCTTGTAATTTTTCTTTATCGTAATCAGATGTCGTGGTCTCGATTTGAGATTTGATTTGTTTGATTCTACCGTCAACTGATACTTTATTGCCTTTACCGTCAACAATAGTCGTATTGTCTTTGTCGATGATGATTTTTGCCGCTTGACCCAGTGTTTCAAGTTCTGCATCTTCGATTTTCTGACCAAGCTCTTCGCTAATTACTTGTCCACCGGTTAGGATTGAAATGTCTTCTAACATCGCTTTTCTTCTATCGCCAAAACCAGGAGCTTTTACAGCGGCGATATTTAGAACCCCCCTTAGTTTGTTTACAACCAAAGTCGCAAGAGCCTCGCCTTCAACATCTTCTGCGATAATCACAAGCGGTCTGTTTGTTTTTACTACTTTTTCAAGAACTGGAAGAAGTTCTTTCATATTTGATACTTTTTTCTCATAAAGCAAGATATATGGATTTTCAAGTACCGCTTCCATTTTTTCTGTATTTGTTACGAAATATGGAGATAGGTAGCCTCTGTCAAACTGCATACCTTCAACAACAGTTAGTTCATCAGTGATACCTTTTGCTTCTTCTACAGTAATAACACCATCTTTACCAACTTTTTCCATTGCATCTGCTATTAGTTTGCCTACCGCTTCGTCAGAGTTTGCAGAGATAGATGCTACTTGCTCAGTCTCTCTTTTATCTTTTACAGCTTTTGAGATTTTTTTGAGTTCGTTTACGATTTCAGTAGCCGCTTTATCCATACCCCTTTTTACCGAGATTGGATTTGCACCTGAAGTAATATATTTTAGACCTTCTTTGAAAATTGCTTGAGCAAGAACCGTAGCAGTCGTAGTTCCGTCACCTGCCGCATCAGCTGTTTTATTTGCAACTTCTTTTACAAGTTGTGCACCCATATTTTCAACCGCGTCTTTTAGTTCAACTTCTTTTGCCACAGACACGCCGTCTTTTGTGATGTGTGGAGCTCCGAAGCTTTTTTGGATTAAAACATTTCTACCTCTTGGTCCCATTGTTACTTTTACCGCATCTGCAAGTTTTGTTACGCCTGCATAAAGCGAGTTTCTAGCGTTGTCTGAATAGTGAATCTCTTTTGCTGCCATTTTTATTTCTCCTATAAAATTCTATTTTGTTTTTTGTTTGAATTACATTGCACCCATAATGTCGTCAATTGACATTACTAGATATTCTTTATCATTTACTTTTACTTCAGTTCCGGCATATTTACCGAATACTACAGTATCACCGACTTTTAGCTCGCCTCTCTCTTCTATTTTTTTTGCTACTGCGACCACTTTACCCATTTGAGGTTTTTCTTTTGCATTGTCTGGAATAATGATTCCTGACGCCGTTTTTGTTACCTCTTCCGTCCTTTCTATAAGAACTCTTTTACCTAACGGTTTAAAATTCATCTGATTCTCTCCTATTTTATTGTTTGGGGATTAAGTTTTAGCACTCAAATAGCTTGAGTGCCAAAATTATACAAATTTTACCTTTTTATGTCAAGGATATTTTATATATTTTTAGTGGGTTAGACTAAACTCTTTTAAAATTTTAGCAAAATCGTCTGAGTCTTGCGCAATAATGATAATAGGCTTTTTTCTATTATCAAGCATAAAAAAAATTGTTTTCATATCTTTTTCATCAAGCGCTATACATCCCGCCGTCGGTGCATTCTCATTTTTTCTAATATGCAAAAATATACAAGAACCTAGATTCTTAACCCCGCTTGGATTGTAGTCGATGAGTGCGCCGTATCTATAAAGCTCATCGTCTCGTCTCATAAACTCAAAACTAGAGTACTCTTTTTTGTTCTCATTCATATCAATAATTCTGTTATAAAAAGGAGAGTTTACATCATCTACACAAATAATATTTTTATCGGCTTTAATAAGCGGCATAGTCGCATTATGCTCATCATAACTAAAAAGCGAAGAAATTTTATATATGCCGCTAGGCGTTTTTCCGTCTCCTTCTCGCTTTTGCCCCTCTAAAGCTACACCGTTTCTGCCGATATTTGCCGAGGACTCGTATAGTTTTTGCCCATTTTCGTAAAAATACAAAATAGCTTTTGAGTTTCCCGTCGGTTTTACAACCATAAGCTGTCTGGACGTACATCCAGATAATAAAAAAACAAATACAAAAACCCAAAAGGGTAAAAGTAAATTTTTGGAGTTTATTTTGAAGCATCTCATTTCAAATCTTAACATAGTTAAATTTTTTCTTCTGCCGATATTTGCATTTTTGCTAGTCGGATGTGCGCCAAAATCAGAAATAGCCACGCCAGAAACAAATATAAGCGTGAAAAAACTAGATAATCTATATTTTGACAAATTAGCACTATCTCAAAACCCAAACGACTACGTAAAAGATAGTAATACAACCTTGTTCGACTCTTTTCATTTAAAAAGCAAAATTTTTGGTGTTTGGAACGATGATTACACAGCTACATTAAGTGAGTCATTTTGGGCTGAGGATATTATAAAGCGCGACGGCTACGCCGAAAATCTACAAAAATACAATTTGGAAGAAAAAAAAATATGGCTCAAAGATATGAAATCTTCTATAGAGGTTAATAAAAAAGGAATTATTTCTAGAAATACTGACGCCAGGGCGTTACCCACAAAAAGACCTTATTTTTATGACCCAAAAAAAGCCGGGGAAGGCTACCCGTTTGACAATCTGCAACTTAGTAGACTATACGCAAACACTCCGATTAAAATCGTAGCAAAAACTCTTGACGGAGCTTTTTACTATATTTCAAGTTCTCTAACTGACGGTTGGATAGACAGCAGAGACGCCATGCCATTAGATGAAAAACAGGTAGAATTTTTACGAGAATCAAATCTATTTGTAACGGTAAAAGATAAAACCCCGATATTCGACGATAACGGAGAGTTTATAGAAAAAATGCAAATCGGCTCGTTCGTTTTTGAATCAAAGGATGATTTTTACAGTATAGACGGTGCAAAAATATCAAAAATAAAATTTGACGACAAATCTTTTATCAAATTACCGCTAGAGTTTTCGGGGGCTACTTTCGCCTCTTTGGCAAATGAAATGATGAATGAGCCGTATGGTTGGGGCGGTTATCTGGACAATCGAGATTGCTCTATGTTTATGAGAGATCTATTTTTGCCGTTTGGTATTTATTTGCCGAGAAACTCTCACGACCAAGCAATGAAAAGCAGTGAATATATAGATTTATCAAATTTTAGCAAAAACGGCAAGCTTGATTTTGTAAAACAAAACGCCAAGCCCTTCTTGACGCTTTTATATTTGAAAGGACACATATTATTGTATCTAGGTACTTTCGATGATGAAGTTATAGTTCTTCACGACGTCTGGGGTTTTGCATACGACAAAAACGGTGTGGAGCAACGCTTCGTCATAGGAAAACCGATTATTTCTACACTTTATCTAGGTTCATCATATGACAACTTTATCACAAAAAAGAGTTTGGCAAACAGGCTACTAGGTATTAGAACTTTGCACTAGTATGCTATTTGTTTGTTTTTTCGACTATTCTGGAAATAATTCTGGCTGATTTTTTGATGGCGACATCCGTGCTCTCATCGGCATATAGCGCAACAGCCATTCGCCTGCCGACATGGCTCTCAGGCTTAGAAAATACTCTAATATCGCTATTTGCGCCAAAGGCGAACTCCGGAATCTCAAACATAGGTTCATCTGATTCTACCTTAGATTTAAATGCCGCACTAGCTCCAGGAGTTAAAAATCTAAAATCAAGAGGCAGTCCCAAAACTGCTAGCACATGAAGCGCAAACTCGCTTTTTGATTGTGTAATCATCGTAACCATTCCGGTATCATGAGGACGAGGGCTAACCTCGCTAAAATACACCTCATCTTTTGCAACAAATAGCTCTACGCCAAAAACTCCTCTGCCACCTAATCCATCCGTAATATCTTTGGCTATTTTTTTGGCTTTTTTTTGGCTTTTTCTAATCATAGGCATAGGTTGCCATGAGTAAATATAATCACCGTCTTTTTGGATATGTCCTATCGGTTCGCAAAAAACGGTTTCCTTGCCGTTTCTCACTGTCAAAAGCGTGATTTCATAGTCAAATTTTATAAACTCTTCGACTATCAGCTCACTTGCATCGCCTCTAGCCGATTTTGCCATCTCAAATGATCTTTCAACATCTTCGGCGCGCCTACATACACTCTGCCCATGTCCAGAACTACTCATAACCGGCTTTATTACACAAGGAAATCCGATAGTATCGCATGCACTTTTTAACTCTTCTAATGTTTTGGCAAAAATAAATTTGCTAGTTTTTAACCCAAGTTCATTTGCCGCAAACTCTCTAATACCCTTGCGATTCATAGTAAGACTAACTGCTCTAGCATTTGGAATAACCGTATAACCTTCAGCTTCGGCGGCAAAAAGCGCATCTATACTAATGGCTTCTACTTCAGGCAAAATATATGTCGGTTTTTCTTTTCTGATAAGCTCAAGAACGGCGTTTTTGTCTTTCATATCAATCGCATAACTTCTATGAGCAACTTGATGCGCCGGAGCATTTTCGTATTTGTCCACTGCGATAGTCTCGATGCCTAGTCTCATGGCTTCGATTGCGACTTCACGACCGAGTTCGCCTGAGCCTAGAAGCATTATTTTGATTGAATTTGATTTTAGTGGAGTTGTGAATTTCATAAGCAGTCCTTTTCAAGCATTCTAAGGTTAAGCTGTGAAATTCAGATTTACGATTTGATTCTCTGAAATTTGTAATGCCAACATTTTTCATGCCTTATAAAAATATGAATGATTTTACAAAATAGGGGCTAAAAAGTGTGGATTTTTGAAAAGTAGAGAAGATGACGGGGGAGTCCCCGTCAAATGTGAGAAAAAGTGATTAGTATCTATATCTTAGGTAGCCCATCATATCCGTAGCAGATTTAACAGCGCCTTGACCAGCGGCTACAGCTTGAGCCATAGTCATAGGAGTGCCATCATCACCGAAGAAACCTTGGCTTCCAGTATAATCATAATCAATTCTAGTGTATCTAAGCTCTGCAGTTAGAGTTTTGCCAAGGATTGGTTGGATGTAGTAAATCTCTTTTGCATTACCGCGAGCCGCTAACTTTGAAGCAACCATCGTATCTTCACCGTATGTAAAGCTTCTCCAGTATTTAGAACCATTATTATACTCAAGACCGATTCTGCCGTCTTTTGTAATAACTGCCGGCATCTGAACACCTAAATACCATGATTGACCAGTTTCAGCCTTGTTCGAACCAAGCATACCGATTGGTGTACCGGCGGCAGGACTACCAGGTAAAAGCCCAGCTTGTCTTACATTTTTGTTATTAGGATCTGTTCTACTCATAGCCCAACTCACAAACGCGGTCGTATTGTCCGCGAAATCGCCAAGACCATTGCCGATACCTGTAGCTATCGCACTTACAGTATACCCATACATATTACCTACATTTTGAAACTGCATCAAGTTTGAAGCGTTCATTAGATTAGCCAAACCTGTTCCACTAAATCTATTAGCAGCATTAAAGGCTCCACTCATATAATCATTATAAGCATACATAGTATTACCCATAGCATTTCCATCAAAACCTATCAAGTTCCAAGCTTTGAATACTTGTGATGTTACGCGGTATTGCCCGTTATCATACGGAGTAAATATGAATCCAAACATATCGATATTTGGGTCTTGATTTTTGTTATTCATATACGCATCGTATGCACCACTTCCTGTACCGCCAGATATCATATTTTGACTAAGACCAGGATTTGCATTTGTAAGACCTCTACCCATACAAAGTTTGAATGCCATACCAGGCACACCCGTAACTTTGTCTAGTAGGAAGTTAAAACTAGCGCCGTCAAATTCGACATTTATCATATGTCCGTTTGGAGAGGCTTCTTTGTCGTCTTCTCTAAGGTTTGCCAATGTTCCGTTTGTAGAGCTTCTTCTACCGACACTAGCAGTATACGGAACATCGCCCATATCACCGAAATAGATAACATATAGATTTTTTACATTTATAGAGTTGTCGCCTGCATTTTCATTTTTAACCCAGTCAAAGTTTGAATAACCTGCGCCTGAAGCTACATTTGCCTGAGAGTGATTTGCAGAGTCGCCGAAGTTTTTGTTATAAGCTAATTGACCGATAAAACTAAGGTCAGATCTTGGAGCCGCTTTCATACCTAGCCAAAGTCTATTATTAATTACGCCGTTTTGTGTTTTTGAACCGTTTGCCATCTCTGCGCCGATTGCATCATAGCTTGCTCTATAATCAGCATCCCATTTTATATTATCGCCGCCGGTTCTAACTTTCAACTCTTTTAGTTCGTTTGCAATATTTGATAGATTTGCGCCGTCTTGTGCTTTTTTAAGCTCTGCCACTTGAGCTTTTAGAGCATTTAGCTCTGCTTTCATATCGTCCGTTTCATTTGCAAAAGCAGACATTGATAGCGCCGCAACTGCCGCTAGTGATAAAAATCTTTTCATAAACTCTCCTACTGTTTAATTAAATTTTATGTGCAGAACCGTCAAACGGTCTGCAATTGTCTCTGGATTTTGGTTTTGTATCAACCGCAAGCAGGTACGTTACCGCTATCGTTGCCGTACTCGTGCAAGAAGTCGTGAAGGTCATCCATGTGCCCTTTGAAAGCGCCGTTGAAGTATGCTTTACTAGGTGCCGCCTCAGGTTTTGTAGAATTTACGTGAACATCAATAAGTTGTTTTGCACCGTTTGAGAATATTTTATCCCACTCGGCTTGCGAGTGAAGGGCCGCACCTTTTACACCGTTGCCGTGGCAAGATTTACAAGCTTTTAGATAAAGCTTTTGTCCTTTTGCCGTATCAGCCATAGCACTAGTAGCAAACATTGCGCCCAAAGCGATAGCAGTTACCAAAACTTTTTTCATTTTTTCTCCTGTTTGATTTTTTTTCTCGAAAAACCTATTCTATGTAATCGAAGGTTAAATAAAACTTAAATAGTATGGTTTTTTTAATTCTTTTTGATTATATGATAAAATTTGAAAAAGTTATACTGATACATTCTCATTTTGTTTTATCTAGTGGTTTTTAGAGCCGTTTATGTAAAATTAAAAAAAATAAAGGTTAATAGTTGAAATATTTATTTGATTTTCTAGACGCAAAAGATATAGAAAAGACAGAAATTTTTGAACATCTCAAATGTGAAAAAGATGCGGCAAGATTTCTAAGGATAGCTGTTGAGCGTTATATTAAAGGCGAAGAGAGCGTTATTTGTTCCGATATTTTAAATGAACTATTCGGAGCAAAAAAGTACGAACATATCTTGCACCTAAATATCCCTAAAAAGCTAATAGAGTTAGGCTGGCTGACCAACAACGACTTATTTGGCTCCAAAAAACCCGCCGAAACCTCGCTACTAGAACTATTAAACGGCTCCCTATCGTTAAGTGTCTCATTTTTGAGATTATTGGAAGAGGGAAGTTTTGAGCCGACGATTCCTGACATAAAACCGTATAACGACCATTTGGAATACCTACAAGAGCAGTTTTTTCGTATGGAGCTATACCAAAAAATAGCTACTATCAGACAAAGTTATTCGGAAGATTCTCCAACCATTACAAGACTTCGTAAAAGACTAATCCAGCTTGAAAATACGATATTAGAGAGAGTTAAACTGACAAAAACGACACTTGAACTAGAGCATTTTTTCAAAGAAAAACACCTAAACGAAAAAGAACAGTTGGTATTTTTGACACTACTAAAAGAAGAATACTCAGGCGGTGACGAGAATATGCGCGATATGAATACTCTTATCGACATAATCAGCATGGACGACAAAGAGAAAATCTCCAACAGAAGCCTATTGGAAGAAAACGCAAAATTAATCAAAAACGAAATCATAGACTATGATGAAATTTTTACCCCTTTCGGCGGTATTTCTAGATCATTTTTTATCAATGAGGACGTACTACACAACATCATTAACCAACAAAAGAAAAAGAAAAAAATCAAAATCAAGTTAGAAACCCTGATGAAAGAACAAGAGATTTTTGAGCTCATAGAACCAAAAACAGGTCTTGACGAAGTGGTGCTCCATCCAAAAACAAAGGAGCTATTAGATGCGATTTTGCACCAAGTGGATAAAAATGTCGCTCACCTACTAAAAGAATGGGGTATAAAAGACAAAAAATCCGGCATTGACGCTAGAATTATTCTTTATGGACCTCCGGGAACAGGCAAGACAATGACCGCCGTCAGTCTTGCAAAATCGCTCAAAAAACAAGTTCTCAGTTTTGATTGCTCAAAAATCCTCTCAATGTATGTAGGAGAGAGCGAAAAGAATGTTCGAAAAATATTTGATACATACAAAGAGTTGTGCTCAAAAAGTAAAACCGAACCCGTGCTTTTATTAAACGAAGCCGATCAATTCCTAAGCTCACGCGCGCAAGTTAGCGTATCCGGAGCCGAAAAGATGCACAATCAGATGCAAAATATCTTCCTTGAACAGATAGAAAAATTTGATGGACTTTTGATTGCTACGACAAATCTATTAGAGACAATTGACCCTGCGTTTAGTAGAAGGTTCAACTATAAAGTTAAATTTGAAAAGCCTGATTTGGCGCAAAGAAAAGCGCTATGGGGGAAAAATTTACCAAAAAATGCGCCGCTCGCAGAAGATGTTAACATCGACAAATTGGCAACTTATCCACTAACAGGCGGACAGATACAACTTGTAGTAAAAAATGCCGCATACACAGTGGCAACGAGAGAGAAACCTCAATTTGCACTGAAAGATTTTATCAGTGAAATCGAAAAAGAGGTAAGCGGAAATTTCGATAGCGACAAAACAATGGGCTTTTTGAGTTAATTTATAAGATGCTTTTAACTCTCTAAATAATTTTCTCTCGAGACGAGTTATGTTTTTAGAACTAAGCTAATCAATACAGGAGCTAAAAAATGAAAAAATACATAAATAAAATTTCAAACTATAGCATGGTCGGCGGAATCGGGATATTGACTGTTTTTTTGCTAGCCGGATGCGATGACAAAAAAAAAGAGCAAGAAAATGCGGATGCCGCAAAAGTGGCGGAAGCGGCAAAGGGGCAAGGTCAATTTTTAGTTATTCAAGAAACGTCCGAGGGGAAATATAAAGTAATCGAACAGTATCCGTCAAATGGTCCAAGCCGCGCGATACTCAAAGATATGAACGGTACGGAAAGACTACTAAATGAGACGGAGTTAAAAGCTCTTGCCGAGGCGGAAGCAAAAAAAGTAGAAAACAATACCTCAAATCTAACAAAATCGCCTAATGAAGCAAGCATGCACAGCGGAGGAATGAGCTTGGGCGAGACTATTTTGGCTTCAGCCGCAGGAGCCCTTATCGGAGGCTACATAGCAAATAAGTTATTTAGCAATCCTAACTTTCAGGCAAATCAAAGAGTAGTAGCTCCTACGGCATACTCAAAACCTGCCGGCGGATATGCGCCCTCAAGCGCAAACGCTCCGCATACGGGCACAAATACGCAAGCCAAACCGCAAAGCGGTTATTTTAAAGATACGTCAAGCCCGTCTAGCTCAAGCACACAAAGCGGCACAAGACCTAGTTCGCCGAGCAGTAGTGGCGGATACACACCATCAAGAAGTTCAGGAGGTTGAAGCGATGAGATTAAAACAAATAAATCCACTACCAAAAAATGTATTGGAAGAGATAGGTTTTGCATGGCATACAGATATAGATAATAGCGATTACGTATCAAATAGTATTGTTTGTATTACCCCAAGCGAAGCAGATGCGTATTATACGGCCGCAAATGAGCTATATGATATGTACGCCGAAGCCGGGCAGTATATTATAGACAACAATCTTTTTCATGAAATCGGAGTGCCGTATAATATGGTCGAAGTCGTGAAAATGAGTTGGGAAAACGACTTGCATTGGCATCTTTACGGTAGATTTGATTTTGCGGGCGGAATAGACGGTAAACCTATTAAACTATTAGAATTCAATGCCGATACACCGACTGCACTCTTTGAAACAAGTGTCATACAGTGGGCGTTGATGAAAAATAGCGGATTTGAAAATAGCGAACAATTCAACAATATCTATGAAGGTTTAAAAAACAACTTTAAACGACTCATCACACTAAACGATGACCCTAGTGAATTTGAAGGCCGGTACGAAGGGTGGAAGATCCTTTTTAGTAGCGCTAGAAATTCTAAAGAAGAGGAAAATACGGTCAAATTTATGCAACAAGTCGCACATGAAGCGGGATGGACTACAGGGTTTTGCTATCTTGACGAAGTTGGATTTGACGATAATCACGGCATTTTTGACGAAGACGGCGTCAATTACGAATTTTGGTTCAAACTTTACCCATGGGAAGATATAGCTATAAATGAGCCAAATCTCATAATGACTCTCACAAATATTATCAAAAATCAAAGAGCTATCATTCTCAATCCTGCATACACGGTAATGTTCCACTCAAAAGGAATGTTAAAAATACTAAAACAACTTTTCCCGAATAGCCCATACCTGCTTGACGCCGATTTTGCGCCGCTTGTTGGCAAGAAACAAGTAGAAAAAAAAATGCTTTCGCGCGAAGGTCAAAATATAGCAATTATTGAAGCAAACGGTATGAAATCATTTGAGAATAACGGTGAGTACGGCAATATTAAAAGTGTTTTTCAAGAGTTTGTCGAATTGCCTAAAGATGGTGAAGACGCACGCTATCAAGCAGGGGTATTTTTTGCGTACGAAGGTATCGGGGTTGGTTTTAGAAAAGGCGGAGTTATCCTAGATAATATGAGTAAATTTGTTGGGCATATCATCGAATAGACTACGGTTTCTTGACAATTTGCGCAGGTTTTAGATAGCCTAGTTCTATCATTTTTTTGTAGACCTCGGCGACAATTGGACCCGCTTCCGAGCCGCCGTGCCCGCCGTGCTCCAAAATAGCCGTTATAACATATTTTGGATCATCATAAGGCGCATAAGTCGTAAGCCATGCGTGGGAGCGCTGTAAATATTCAAGCTGAGTCTCTTTTAGCCTGTTGACCTCAGACTGTGCAATAGCTGAAACTTGAGCCGTACCTGTTTTGCCGGCAACCTTAACTTTTAGTCCGCCCAAAGAACTAAAACCCGTACCGCCTTGCTCATTGCACACTTTGTACATACCTTCTCTAACCGGAGCAAATTGTCTCATCTCATCAGGTGTCAATACATCTTTTATTTTTGAGCCAATTTGTGAATTACCGACTTTGAGGGCAAATCTGGGCGTAATATCCTTGCCCGTAGCTAATACGGCAGTATATTTGGCGATCTGGATAGGAGTCGCTAGCATACTACCCTGCCCTATCGCCGTAATCAACGTATCGCCGGCATACCAACCTTTACCGTATCGTTTCTTTTTCCACTCTTTGCTAGGATTTATACCGCTGAACTCTCCAGGTAGGTCTACGCCTGTTTTTTTACCTATACCAAATTTAGAAAGCGTAGAAGATATAATATCTATTCCGACTTTTGGGGATAACGTATAAAAATAAACATCGCAACTCTCTTTAATCGCCTTTGGCATATCTACAACACCGTGACCCTCTTTTTTCCAGTCACGAAATTTTCTACCGCCGAATTCGACGTATCCGGCATCGGAAATAGAATCATGCTCGCTGACTAGACCGCTTGCAAGAAATGCGCAAGCGACGCCTGGCTTAATAGTCGAACCTGGTGGGTACAACCCCTTAACTAGTCTATTTGACAATGGATGATTGACGTCATTTATCAAGGCATCCCATTCAGATTGTTCAAGCCCTCTAGCAAAAGCATTAATATCATACTCGGGATAACTTCCCGCCGCCAGTATCGAACCATCCGTCAAATCCATAACTATAATAGCTCCGGACTTATCCGTAAATAGTTGTGAAATTAATCTTTGTAGCTCAACATCGATAGATGTTACTAAAAAATTTAGTTTTGAAGGCTGTTTGCTTGCAACCTCTTGTACGATTCGATTGAAAGCATCCACCTTATAGGTTTTATAACCAGGTTCCCCTTGCAATTCAGAGTTATACTGCTTTTCCAATCCATCCTTGCCGGTATAACCGTTTGTCCACTGCGTCAGCTCTTTATTTGTCATATCATCCTGAGATATTTTGGCAACATACCCGATAATCTGAGCCGCAATACTTTTTTCAGGATACTCTCTAAGATCTGTCGGCTCGATAGAAATATCTTCGTCTATATTCAAAGCGGAATAGTAAGGCAATATTGCATCATAGGGTAGGAAGTCGATTACTTTTATCGGCTCGTGATTGTACGGAGAATCTATCTTTAGATAGTTTTGCTTTAATTTTTCGAAAATCTGATTAGGAAAATAAGTTACAAGAATTTTTAATTTTTCGTTTAGCTCCGCTTCTCTTTTTTTGCTACTCAAATGAGCCGGTAATTTTATCGTAAACCCAAGTTTATTTATTGCAAGAGGTTTATGGTTTCTATCATAAATTACGCCGCGAGAAGGAAAAATAATTTCAGTCTTCATGGAATTTCTATTTGACAGTTCATCATAATATGAATTCGATCTGATACTAAAATAGTATATTTTAACTAGTAAAGCAACCCAAACAAAAGAAAATACTGCTATTACAATTTTATCGCGCAACGTCATTCACCATTAAAATAGCAATAGATTCAATTAGAATATATATCAAGACAGGATATTGGTTGTAATAACTTGTGTGTTCCAAAAATGTACTTCCCAACAAAAACAACATTAAATAATAAAGCATATAACCAAAAACTATCGATAACACAAATAAGCACTTTTTGCAATCAACTATGGAAGCTACAAGAGGCATAAGATACCTAGTGTGAAAATAAAAATATAGCCAAGTTGAAAATAGAAAATACCCTCTGTCCGCTTCAAAAAATAGAAAATAAACAAGAACACCTATGGTGTATTCACGGGCTTTTAATACCATTGCTCCTGCCAGTAAAAAACCAAAAAGCGGCGGCATATACGGAAAAAGCTTAGTAAGCGCCCCCCAAATAAATAACCCTAGCCATATAAGGCTAAGTGTTAAATAGTCTTTATCATAGATTTTTCGTTGCAGATAGGAAAATGCTTGCACTTTATACAGTCCGCCCAAATTTTATGTTCAGGTATTTCACTTTTTTCAATCTCTTTAAACCCCGCTTTTTCAAAAAAACTTTGTTGATACGTAAGCGCCAAAAGCTCTTTTATACCAAGCGCTTTTGCCTCCTGCTCCAATTTTTCTATGATTTGAGAGCCGATACCTCTACCTCTATAGTTTTCCCCCACGATTAAACTTCTTATCTCGGCTAGGGATTTTGAATAAATATGAAGAGCCGCAAATCCTGCAATTTCATCCCCGTCTTTTGCTAAGATATATGAACGTATGGTATTGGCTATCTCATCATCGTCTCGATAAAGAATAACCCCGTTATTAACCTCCGCGCTTACAAGCTGTTGCATCTTTGAAATATCCAAAAGCGTCGGTTTGACAAAAATCACTTTTCACCCCCAAAAATCCTCTCATAAATCGCATCCCTTAGAAAATCTATCCCTTTTTTGCTAGTCGAAGAGATAAAAAAACCGCCCGGATGCGCCGACTTAAGCGTATTTAATTCTTTTGTATTTAGTTTATCTATCTTAGTAAAAACTTCAAAAATTACAAAATCTTTCCTACGAAACGATTCTACAAACTCTCTAGTCTGAATGTCTATATCAAGGTCAGGATGCCTAGAATCTATTAGCATTAAAAAAACGGCAATAGAACTACGATTACTTATAAACTCTGCTAGACTTTGTTGCCATTTATCAAGCTCACTTTTTGACACTTTTGCATATCCAAATCCAGGCAAATCGACGAATCTTGCTTTGTGCTTTTCTTCGCCGTTTTTGAAAATAATGTCAAAAAAATTAATCAATCTTGTTTTGCCCGGCGTTGCAGAGCTTTTAGCAAGCGCTTTTTTCAAACAAAGAGAGTTTATAAGCGAACTTTTACCCACATTGCTTCTACCCAAAAAAGCAACCTCAGATACGTCAATCGGCAATGAATCTCTTATTGAAACCGCGGACTTGACGAACTCCGCACTGATTATCGTACTCATTTTATTTTGTTACTATCTTTGGTTTTATTGTCTTCGGTATAAAAAATAAACTTGGCAGGTTTTTTAGACCCTTCCACGGTCGCTTTTTTATTTATCTCGTTAACATATATTCTATCGCCGTAAACTTTTCGCTTCTCTTCTATGGACTCGAGATAGCCGTTTCCGATCAAAGTATACTCCCTTGAATCCGGTACGTATATAATAGTATCGGCATTTCCTTTGTAGTTTTTGCCTTTATCGCTCATCCAAAACTTCGCATTCCCAATTGCTTCCATTTTTTGTATTTTATTGTCTTTTGTAGTATATACAAACATCGTATCGGAAGTTATTTTATTGTTTTCTTTTGTTGCGACGACATCGCCCGTAAATTTTGATACGCCCTTTTCCTGATCGCCTTCAAAATTTTTGGAAGTTATCTCTATTTCACCCGCACTCAAGAAAAACGGGATAAATATGGCTAATATTGTTTTTCTCATTTATCTTCCGTGTGCATTTTTACTTTTATATTTACGGCTTTAATTTTCTTGCCGTTATCCCACACAGTAGAACGATCTCCGAAAATCGTGTACTTATCAGATGTGGCTACAAAATTTTTGGTTATTTTCAAAGTTTTAGTCGTTTCGGCATATTCCGCCATATCGGTATTTAGTACCGCCCCATTGCCGTTGTCGCATTTTACATTGCCGCTAAAGTATAAAATCTTATCTTTTTTTTCGGCTTTTTTTGCGCTCAAAGTTTGAATGGACTCTTTATTTTTTTGTCGAAAATTTATATCAAAGATCTGCTCGTAATCGGCAAAATGATACCCTACGGAGCCTAAAACTACTTTGTTCACACCGAGCTTGTCAACCTCGGCATATGTAAAATCATGCAGTTCAACCAGAGGTTTTTTTCCGGTTTTTTGCGCCTCTTTTGCAACAATATTACTTGACATTACAAGAGCGACGGGGGCAATAGCCAAAAATACAAAAAGCAATCCCATAACAATCTCTAGCTTATTTTTGACTAAAAACACATTTAAATTCAACTTTAAAGGACACCTTTTGCGCTAGGTATTCCGACTCTATTATTTTTAGTTCCCGCTCGTCTTAAAGAAAGAGCAAATGATTTAAATGCCGCTTCTACGATATGATGTAGATTTGACCCTCTTTGCTTTACCACATGTGCTGAAATTTTTGCGTTTAACGACATCGCCCGAAAAAACTCTTCGGCAAGCTCTGCGTCAAACTCTCCGACCTTACCTCTAAGTTCGCCAAGATCAAAATACAGATACGGTCTACCTGAAATATCCATATCGCAAGCTACGAGCGCCTCATCCATTACAACCGACGAATTTGCAAACCTCTCAATCCCGTCTATCGGGAAAAGCGATTTATAAATCGCTTCACCGAGAGCAATACCTACATCTTCAACACTATGATGAAAATCTACATGAACATCGCCGTCGCAAACAAGCTTTAAATCAAATAATCCGTGTTTTGTAAAGCTCTCTAGCATATGATCAAAAAACCCTATGCCTGTTTTTATATCGTACGTTCCCGTACCGTAAAATTCAAACTCTAACTTTATATCCGTCTCTTTTGTTTTTCTATCTACAACGACCACTCTTATCTCCTTAATCCAAACTCATAATAAACGACCCTTTAAATCGTTCTGTTTTTGCAAAATCTCTAGCTTCCTCTTCGCTTTTAAATCCGCTTAAAAATACTCTATAAATTTCAGAACCTTTTACTGTGTATGTTTTTACGATACTTTTATAAACGCCCTCGACGGTTTTATTGTCCGCCGCAAATCTTTCAGCCGAGTTTTTTTGCTTAAATGCACCGATTTGTACGGCATAATTTGTCACATTTCGTTTTTCACCTTTTTTGACCGTGCTCGAAATAAGTGAATCAAAACCAAGAATCGTAAGCCTAACCGGAGCTGTTCCAGTATGATCTATTCCTATTTTTTTGCCGGCCGTAAAAGAGAGGTCTATAATTCTACCCTCGACAAACGGACCGCGATCGTTTATTCTTACAATAGTACTTTTATTATTGTTTAGATTGGTAACTTTTACCATCGTATTAATAGGCAAAGTCTTATGCGCGGCTGTTTCGGCATACATATCGTATGTTTCTCCGTTTGCCGTTAGTTTATTGTGAAAATCAGGACCATACCAACTAGCGGTACCGGTAAACTCTTCACCGACACTAACAAAAGAAGGCTGATATGTTTTTCCAAATACCGTATACGGTTTCATATTGTATTTAAAACTTGCCGATGATTTTGCGGCAAGTTCGTTATCTGTTTTTGAATCTTTTTTATATTGAACAATATTCTTCGTACCGCAACCGCTAAATATGATAGCAACAACAGCGATTAGACTAATTTGTAGCGTTTGTCTCATTTGTATCCTCAAAATTTACCTTTACCCTAAACATAGAGTTTATTCTATCATATAAGGGTGGATAGTTAGCCGCCGAAGCATATATTATTATTCTTTTTAGATAATTCGAAGTCGTTCGCGGTAGATATTTTTTTTTACCGTACAGTAAAACCTCTATATCTTTTGTGCCGGCTTTTTTGATAGCATTTTTAAGCCTGTATTCCCCTGCATTATACGCTATTATAGCAAGAGGCCAAGAGCCGAATTCATCGTAATTTGCTTTTAGAATTTTAATAATAACGGAGGTGGCTTTTTGCAGGTCCCTTCTTTCGTCTTGTCTGCTTTTTTTATTTATAGCCAATCCAAAATATTTTGCTTCCGAAGTAGAAAGTTGCCACACTCCCGCATAGATTTTTTTGTTTATATATTTTCTACTAAACTTAGACTCGACTACAGCCAAAAAAACGACTACGTCCGGTACTCCTTCTTGCCTCAAAGAGTCTATTATATAGCCAAAATCATCTCCGGCATCGTTAAGCGCCTCCAAGACCGTCTGTTTTTGTAAAGAACTAGGTATAAAATCCTCACAAACAGACCTTAACTCTTCTGTTTTTAGATGTTCCACATTAATACCCAACGATTGGCAAACATCAATTTTTGGATAATAATCCTCGGCAAAAAGAGTAGAGAATAGTAAAAGAGAGGCATAGACGGCTTTTTTCAGGTCAGCTCCTTTTCGGATAATGACCTGATTTTAGCCTATTTTATATAATAAATTTTGTTAATGCGTATCCGCCGAAAAGTAGCCATAAAAACAAGATAAAAGCAAGATATAGAGGTTTCATACCTACGGTTTTGATTTTTGAAAAATTTGTCTCAATCCCAAGAGCCGCCATGGCCATCGCCAACATAAACGTATCTATATTATTTATTAGCGCAACTAAAGAAGCAGGAAGAAGGGTTAGAGAGTTAAAACCGGCCACAACCACGAAGTATACGGCAAACCAAGGAATAAGAATCTTGCCTTTCACTCCAGAGCTTGAGCTTAATTTTGAAATTACGTATCCTACGATAACCAAAAATGGAGCCAGCATCATGACCCTAGCCATCTTGACGATAACGGCATTTGAACAAGCCGCATCAGACACGGCATTTCCAGCGACAACAACTTGAGCGACTTCATGCACGGTGGCGCCCGTTAAAATACCGTACTGTTCCGAAGTTAACGCAAAAAAACCTTCCTTGAATAGTACAGGGTATAAAAACATAGAAATTGTACCGAAAAGTACGACGGTAGCAACTGCCATAGCCGCCTTATATGACTCACTTTTAAGAGTCCCTTCCGTAGCTAGCACTGCCGCGGCGCCGCAAATAGAGGCGCCTGAACCTATCAGGATAGAGCTATCTCTATCTAGTTTAAAAATTTTCATTCCGACAAAAACAGCTAACAAAATAGTCGTGGTTATTATAACAATATCCAAAAGCAATGCGTGTATACCTACTGCATAAATTTGTTGAAAAGTAATTCTAAATCCATAAAATACAATAGCGGCTCTCAAAATCATCTTTGCCGAAAACTGTACTCCAGGCGTCCATTCATGCGGAAGTCTACTTCTTAGAGTATTACCGTACAGCATCCCTAGTAAAATTGCGACGACAAGAGGGGATATACCCAAAGAAGCCACAAAATGAAACTCGCCTATATACATTGCTGAAAATGCAAATAACGCTACAAAGAAAATACCGCTAAGAGTATTTGAGCGATTTTGGCTAGAAAACGGCATCGTTTATCCTTTTTAAATTAAATCAATTTATTATTGTAGCAATTTTAACAAAAAAAACTTATTAAGCAAAATAAATGATTTATGCTATAATAATCAGAATATCCAAATCAATCAAAGGGCGAAGATATGCAATTTACTATCAGACAGTTGGAAATTTTTAAAGCCGTTGCAGAAACAGGTCATGTTACAAATAGTTGCGAGGGGCTTGGAATATCCCAATCGGCAGTTTCAATGGCTATTCAAGAACTAGAAACAAATCTTGACTGCCAACTATTTGAGAGACGAAACCGAAAACTCATACTAAATGAAAATGGTAGAATGCTACTAGAAAATGTAAAAAAACTGCTTATAAATCTAAAAGAGTTGGAGGGCGCTTTTTTGGAAAACGATGCATCGGGAAGCATCGTCGTAGGCGCCAGTATGACAATAGGCGAATACATACTCCCTGATATAGCTTACGATTTTATGCAAAAATACCCAAATAGCAAAATCGAACTAGTAATAACAAATACAAGCGAGATTAGCGAAGGCTTAACAAGCGGTCAAATCGACATCGCTTTTGTCGAAGGTATTATCCAAAATGAAAAAATAGAAACAAGACCATGGAGACAAGACGAGCTAACTATTATAGCTTCCGATAAAAAAACTTTCAATAAAAAAATCTACAAAATAGAAGATTTGTACAATAAAAAATGGATTATTAGAGAGGTTGGTTCAGGCACCAGAGGCGTATTTCAAAGATTTTTAGGAGATAAGTTCGGAAATTTAAATCTATTTTTGACGCTCGGCAATACAGAAGCTATCAAAAAAATAGTTCAAAAATCAGATTCCTTAAGCTGTCTTTCAAAGCTAACGATTGAAAAAGAGCTAGAAGAAGGCAAACTTTTTGAAATACCGCTAGAAGGCTACAGTTTTAAAAGGGAACTCCAGCTTGCTTTTTTTAAAGAAAAATATCAGAGCAAACTACTTAAAAAATTTGTGGATTTCGTATATTCTTACAAAGGCTAATAACCGTTGAAAGAATTATTTGCTTCATTATCGGCTCTAGACAAATCGGCAAAAGAAAACTATAATCTAACCGAAGAGCTTATGATGGAACACGCCGCTATCGGTATAAAAAAAGAGATAGAGCTCCGTTTCAAAAAAGGCTCATCAATACTAATAGCTACAGGAAGCGGTAATAACGGAGCCGACGGTTTTGCACTTGCTAGATTGCTCGACGGATATTATGATGTAGAAATTTTTGAAGCTTTAGAGCCAAAAAGTTCTCTTTGTAAACTACAAAAATCAAGAGCATTATCATGCGGTCTAATACCTATAAAAAATATAAAATCAAAGTACGACATCGTTGTCGATGCAATATTCGGTAGCGGCCTAACAAAAACAATTAATACAAAAATATCAAAACTTATCACCAAACTAAATAGTTTAATAGCCTTTAAAATAGCATGCGATATTCCTAGCGGACTCTTTGAGTCCGGTAACGGCGAGTGTGTATTTATGTCTGATTTAACAGTAACCATGGGAGCGGCAAAAACAGCGCTTTTTAGTGATTTTGCAAAAGAATTTGTGGGAGAGCTAGTTATCGCAGGCCTAGGAATACCGCAAGAATTATATAAACGAGGATTTAAAGCCGAAGCTTATCTGCTGGAAAAGTCGGACTTGCTCCTCCCGCTAAGAGTTGTCAAATCATCACATAAATGTAATTATGGGCACTTGGCTGTTTTTATAGGAAATAAAGAGGGAGCAGGTGTTCTATGCGGACTTTCCGCTCTATCTTTCGGTTGTGGTTTAGTCTCCTTGATAACAAAAGAAAAAATAAATATTCCACCCGATTTAATGCAAAATAATGTCCCTGCAACTAATACCACTACTATTTGTATAGGGAGTGGACTCGGCAACACTCTTGATAGCTCTGAGCTAAAAAAACTAGCCAAAATAGACGCTGATTTTGTCATAGACGCTGATATGTTTTATAAAAATGAAATCATAGATTTTATACAAAAAGGCGCTATTTTAACCCCTCATCCAAAAGAGTTTGCATCTCTTTTAAAAATAAGTAAATTTGGAGAGTTTACTACTACACAGATACAACAAATGCGATTTAAGCTAGCAAAAGAGTTTTGTGACAAATATCCAAAATGCACGCTCGTTTTAAAAGGTTCTAATACAATTATCGCAAATAACAATGAACTATTTGTATGTTCGCTAGGTTCCGCTTCTTTGGCAAAAGGCGGAAGCGGAGATGTGTTAGCTGGGTTAATCGGTGCTCTTTTGGCACAAAGGTATTCGCCGCTAGAAGCAGCAAAAAACGCTGTCTTAGCCCACGCACTGGCATCGTGTGGGTTTACAAATAATTATGCCTTGACCCCAAGTGAACTAATAGAAAAGATTAAGACTTTATGACAAAAAGAGTTGTGATTCTTTTTAGCGGCGACGGCAGTAATTTTGAAAATATTGTCAGGAAACTACACAATAGAGAGTTTGACGGCACAAAAGTAGAGATTGTCGGCGCGATTTGTAACAAACCTGATGCAAAAGGCGTAATAAGAGCAAAAAACCTAGGAATTCCTTGCAAAATTATAGACCACAAAATGTATGATTCCAGAGAGTTATTTGATAAAGAATTGGTCAAAACAATCATCGAGTTCAGATACGATTTGTGTGTATTGGCAGGATTCATGAGAATTTTGACTCCTGTTTTTACTGACAATATGAAGGCCATTAATATCCATCCGTCATTCTTGCCATACTTCAAAGGTGCAGATGGTGTAAAAGAGAGCTTTGAGAGCGGAATGGGATTTGGCGGGGCATCTATCCACTGGGTAAATAGCGGAGTAGATGAAGGCGAGATTATCGCCCAAGAAAAAGTAGAAATTTCGCCAAATGAAACGCTTGTTAGTTTTAGAACTAAAATACAATTAAAAGAGCATGAACTATATCCAAAAGCCATAATAAAAGTATTAAAGGAATCAAGATGAATGAGACACTAAAAATAGGAAACTTGGAACTAAAAAGCAGACTAATTGTCGGAAGCGGCAAGTATCCAGACTTTAAGACAACTAGAGAAGCGACTCTAGCTAGCGGCTCAGAGATGATCACGGTCGCTGTTAGGAGAGTAAATATCACCAATCCAAACGAAGAAAATCTGATGGATTATTTCAAAGACACAAGCGTAAAACTCTTGCCAAATTCAGCCGGATGCAAGTTAGCCGACGAAGCTGTTACGTTATTTCGTCTAACCAGAGAGGCAACCGGTATCACGACCGTCAAGCTAGAATGTATCGGCGATTACGAAAAGACTCTCTACCCCGATGTCATCGAAACACTTAAGGCTACCGAAATACTAGCCAATGAGGGGTTTACAGTTTTTGCTTATACGAATGATGATCCGATAATGGCAAAAAGATTAGAAAATGCCGGAGCTTCAGCCGTAATGCCGCTTGCAAGCCCTATCGGTTCAGGACTAGGTATCCAAAATAGGCACAATATTGTATTTATCAAGGAAGCTATCAAAGTACCAGTTATCGTCGACGCAGGAGTAGGATGCGCTTCCGATACCGCTATAGCTATGGAACTTGGAGCGGATGCGGTTTTGACCAATACAGCGATAGCTCAAGCTAAAAACCCCGTAATGATGGCTGAAGCTATGAAACATGCGGTAATCGCTGGTCGCATGAGCTACCTTGCAGGTAGAATTCCAAAGAAACCTTATGCCTCTGCTAGCTCTCCTTTGAACGGTCTTCCGAATCTATAATCGGTAAAGTTATTACAAATAAGGCTCCAAACTCTACGTTTGAAGCCTCTAATTTACCGTGCATATGCCTTTGAATAATCTCTCTTGACATATAAAGCCCTATTCCCGTACCCAAACCTTGCTCTTTTGTCGTAAAGTATGGTTCAAATATCCTATTTATAATATTCTCGTCTATTCCTCCGCCCGTATCTTCTATCATTATGATTATTTCTTTTGTGTTAGCAATAACGGAAATAGATATAAGCTTATGTTCCGAGCCACTAAATAAAATTGCATCTTTTGCATTAGCTATAAGATTTAACAAAACCTGCTTTAGCTCATTTTTATAACCTACAAAATAATTCTCATCCGTATATTCAAATTTTGCCGTTATTTCATAACTATCAAGCTGTGCTTTTAGTATACGTAAAGTCTCTTTTACTGCGCCTTCTACGGAAAAAGATTCTTTTTGCTTGTCAGGAGAGAAGAAGTTTCTAAAATCATCTATAGTTTTAGACATAGTTTGGATAATCTTCATGGAGTCATTTTTAAATGCATTTAAATACTCTTTGGTCAGTTCTTCAAACTGCTTTGCCATAACAACATCTTGTATATTAATTGCCAAAGAGTTAAGAGGCTGTCTCCATTGGTGAGCGATAGCGCCTATCATCTCTCCCATCATCGCCATTTTACTTTGCTGAACTAACATTTGCTCTTTTTCTGCTCGCCTTGCAGTCTCTTTTGAAACCAAGTCCAAAAGATGCTCATTCATATGCTTTATCTCTTTATTGCTCTCTTCCAACTCTTTTTGTAGTTGTTTTTGTTTTGTTATATTTAAGATGCTCCACAACACGCCCTTTGTATCGTTGTCAAAAGTTATTGTAGTACCGTAAAAATCACACCAAATTATCTCGCCATTTTTTCTCTTAAGAGGATATTCTATATTAGCGACCTCTTTATCAGCTTTCACCTCTTCAAATACGGGTGCCCAACCCAAAAAAGAGCTATCGCTAATATGTATCATTTTTGGACTTTGACCAACAAGTTCTTCTTGCTCATAACCTAAGAGATTGCAAAACTCATTATTTACTTTTTCTATTATTCTCTGCGGCGACATTAAAATAAAAGCAACGGCATTATTCTCAAAAAGAACCTTCTGAAACTCCAACGCTTTCTTCAAAGCCTGCTCTTCCAGCAAAAGTTCATTTGACATTTCTGCCGCAATATTGCTCGCCTTTTGGCGCGTATGTTCCATTTGTAATACCAGTGTAAAAATCAAAAGCGAAAGCAACAAGCACCCTGCAAAAATATAGTTCGGGCTGTTATGGTCCAGCTCTACAAAAAAAGAAGGTAGAGGTTTGAACCTAAGAGTCCACAGCCTTCCGCCGATTTCAATTTGCTCTTCTACAAAAAAACTAGGTAAATAAGAGGTGTCATAATCATCGCCGTATAGTAAATTTGCCCTGCCGGTGGATACCGTATCGTATAGCTCAAAACTCAACATACCGTCATATCTAGAACCTAGAACATCCTCTAATAGCTCTTTGGTACGAAATGCGCTAGTTACAAATCCGTCTATTGCAGAATACCTATCGGACTCACTTTTTAGCTCATAGCCCTTTTTATATATGGGCGCAATCATCAAAAAGCCATTCTCAGACTTTTCCGTCTCGTTTTGAATTATTTGGACTTTACCGGACAAAGCAACTTCGCCGCTTTTTATAGCCCTATCTATACCTTCTCGCCTAATACTTTCAGCATAATTATCAAGCCCTAATACTTTTAAATTTTTTTCATTTGAAGGAGCTATGTAAGTTACAACTGCGTATACATCTCTATCGCCGTCTGGTTTTATCTGGAAGTTTTTTATCTCTTTTCTAATATGTCCGACAAAAGAGTCTTTTTCATTTTTTCGCACAACCTTAACGTAGCTTAGTCCATGAATACCTTTAAAAACCGAACCTAGCTTAATCTGTTTTACATACTCTTCCCACTCTTTTCTCTCCACCGAGTCTGAAGCGTAAAACATACCCTCACCGTCTTGCAGTATTTGCTGATATGCCTGCATCCTACTAATAATAGTTGATTTTATTTCTTGAGCTAAGGCATCGAAACGAATTTTTTCCCTATTTTGCTGTTCCTTATATGAAACTTGCCAAAAAATAATACTAAAAATAACACCCATAAAAAGAGTAATTGTAGATGCCTTCGAAAGCAAAGAGCCAATTTTACTAAGCATCCCACAACCCCTTTACATCTTATATTTAGCGTCAATTCCTAGTAATTTCAATCCTGTTCTTATAGATAGCGCCGTAACGGCAAAAATTTTAAAATATGTATCTTCTCTTTCGCTTTCAAGCACCCTGTGTTCATTATAAAATTTATGAAGTTTCGCCGCAAGAGATTTTAGATACTCCGTAACCTTTTGAACATCCCTACTATCAAAAGCATCTTCCAATACGCTAGGGAGCAAGAGTGCGCTGAACAATAACTCTTTTTCGTCACTGTCTAACCCTTTTAATTCTACTTTTAATACATCATTTATATCTCTACCGGCTTTTTCAAATAAACTATTTATCCTAGCATGAGCATAATTGATATAGTAGATTGGATTTGAGCTATCTTCTTTTTTGAGGTCTTCTACATCAAACTCTAGATGTGTATCTGATTTTTTTGATAAAAATACAAATCTAAGTGCATCGGAACCTATATCGTCTACAACATCTTTCATCAAGATAAAATTTCCGGCTCTTTTGCTCATTTTATAAGGCTCGCCACCTTTTAGAAGCGCCACCATCTGAGATAGTAACACCTCAAGTTTTGTAGAGTCGTAGCCTAAAAATTCAATTGCCGCTTTAACTCTGGAGATATAGCCGTGATGATCTGCTCCCCAAATATTGATATATTTATCGTAATTTCTAGCAAACTTATCGCCGTGATATGTAATATCCCCTGCTAGATAGGTAGGCTCACCGTTTTCTCTTACGACGACTCTGTCTTTTTCATCACCGTAGTCCGTTGTTTTTAGCCAAATTTTGTCATCTCTATCGGTATAGAGAGCCTTTTTTGATTCCAAAATCTTTTGTGACTCACTCCAATTAACAAAAATCTCTTTTTCGCTAACAAACCTATCGAAAGAAATGCCCACTTGTGCTAGATTAGACTTAATTTCAACCATCATTTTGTCTTTTCCCCAAAATGCAAGCTCAGGTATTGAGTGCTCATCTTCAAACTTGTCGGCACCAAAATGAGCATAAGCCTCATCTGCTAATTCGTAAATATACTCACCCCTATAAAACTCGTCAGGCCAAACAACACTTTTACCTAAAATCGCTTCTCTAACCCTAAGGTATATTGACAATCCCAACAAATATACTTGTCTACCTGCATCATTGATATAATATTCACTGTCTATATCATACCCCAAATAACGTCCAATTTTTAGCAAAGCAGAGCCGTAAATCGCACCTCTCGCATGCCCGACATGGAGTGGTCCTGTGGGATTTGCACTGACAAACTCAAGCAATATCTTTATATTTTTTTTAGTAACGGCGCCTTTTTCAAATCCTACAACTGCCCTATCAGCAAACGAATCCAAAAAATTTGAGCTAAGTCTAAAATTAACAAATCCACCTACCGCTTCTACACTATCAAACATCTCTGAATTTGCCAGTTTTTCGCAAAGCTCAACGGCTATAATATTTGGATTTTTTTTATGCTCTTTTGCAAGGTTAAAGGCAATAGGCGTAGCAAAATGACCAAAATCAGGAGATTTTGGTCTTTCAAGTATTATATTTGATACTTCTATTTTTGTTTTTATAAAATCAATAACACTCTGTTTCATACAGCCTTACGCCTTAGGCGTTTCGTGCGACTGAGTCGTAGTTTGCGTAGACGAGGGCTGATTTTGCGCCACTTGAGTAGGCTCAGTCTGCTTTTCCGCAGACTTTTCACTATCTTCTTCTTTCACTGCATTTTTAAAATTTTTAATACTTTTACCAAGTCCAGAAGCCAAATCAGGTAGTCTTTTTGCGCCAAATAACAACAGAACTATTACCAAAACTATAAGCCAATGCCAAATACTAAATGTTCCCATTTAAAATCCTTCCCGTCTAATTTATTAATTATACTTGAAGTTGATTGAAGCCTAGTGTTTCCAACGATCCAAAAAGCCTTTTATATCGATTTTAGAACGCATATATTTAGCGCTAGAAACAATAGCCGCCAACGACTCCAACGACTCGGTAAAATCATCATTTATCAATACGTAGTCATACTCGCCAAGGGATTTCATCTCAGAAAATGCGTTTATTATTCTCTGGTCAAGCGATTCCTCATTTTCCGTACCCCTACCTCTTAATCTCTCTTTTAGAACGGCTAAATTTTTTGTCGTTACAAATATAGATGCGGCCGAGTCCCCGTATCTCTCTCGTACGCTTCGATGCCCTTGAACATCTATATCTAAAATTACGACTTTTTGTTCATCTAAAGCTTTCTCTATAGGTAAAAAAGATGTGCCGTAAAAATTACCGTGAACCTCCGCCCACTCCAGAAAATCACCGTTTTCAATCTGTTTTAAAAACTCTTCTTTTGATATAAAATAATAATCGACACCATCAACCTCTCCGTCTCTTATCTTTCTGGTCGTTGTAGAAATAGAAAAATAGATATTTGACAACTTCTTTTCCAAAGAACGAGCAAGAGATGTTTTTCCTGATCCACTAGGACCAGATATAACTAGTAACTGTCCCATTATCGTTTTTTTGAAAGTGTAATATTTATAGTAATATCCGCTATTTCAAGCAAATCTTTTATCCTCTCGACAGGAAGCGTTAATAAATCGGTACCGCTTACTTCCGCCGATTGTTGCTTATTCTCACCACTACCGGACTCAGGCTTTTGTTCGGCATAAACACCGCTCGGCGAATCAAGATTCTCAAGTCCAATTTCAGTCAAATCTTCATCATGACCACCGCTATAATCCATTCCCAAAGCATCTGCAACCGACTCCTCAGTAAGAGAAGCGAACTCATCGTTTTGTATTTTCATATCACCCATATCATCATCTACAACCTCGTCTTCGCCCAAAAGATCTTTAAGTTTCTGAACTTCATCATCTCCAAATATTGAAGACGGCATTGCAGGTCTCGACTCTTCGCCATCCTTATCGTTATTTTCATCTTCATCGCTATATGTTATTGGTGCGTCTTCTTGTTTTTCATCAACCACAAGCTCATCCTCACTACTGACAACAGCGGATTGCTCTAAAAGCTCACTATCTATATCATCAAATCCACCTAGCAATTCATCATATTTGGTATCACTTTCTTCATCCGAGTCAATCTGCATTTCCTCATCCCCATGCTTTTCACTTAACGGTTTGTCATCTTTGAATGCGTCGCCGAAATCTATATCATCTAGTTCTGTAATGGTTTCATTATCAGATTCTACATCTACCATAGGCTCAGGCGCGGTCTCTACGTCGTCTTCTTTGATACTACCAAACCCGTCCAAGGCATCCAAATCAAAATCTTCTTCTTTATGCGCTACCACATCTTCCTTTGTATCGTCTTCAAAGTTTAAATCATCCAAATTTAAATCAGGTATGCCGTCGTCTTCTCTCACGCCTATATCGCCCATATCCGAGTCTGAAATTGATATAGAATCCTCTTTTGGAATGTCTTCAAAATCCATGTCATGACCGACTTCTGGAATTTGAATATCATCTAGCTGAACTTCTTTGTCATTTATGACCCGTTTCTCACCGTCCAACCCCAATTCGTCAAGTTCTATTTCGTTTAAATCAATCTCGTTCGAACTATTATCATCAATATCTAATAAGGCGTTCATATCTTCTAAATGTATTTCATCCTCATTGACCGCCTCACCTTGTGAAGAGTGTTTGTTTTCTATGTCATCGAGCGAAGGTATTCCATGATCATGCTCAGAAGATATATCATCAAATGAAGCTAAAGTCGGAATTGGAGCCGACATATTGTCTATTGATGTATCATGAGCTCTTGCGGTAGACAAAATATCAACCAACTCCGTTGGTAAAAAAGGTTTTTCAACAAAAATATCAATCCCGCCAGGTCGTTCAAAACCCTTTGAAAGCATCATAATAAAAGTAGCGCCTAAAGCCGAGTTCTTTAAAGCCGTGAAACCTTCTTTTTCATACAAGTCGCTATCTATAATAATAAAATCATAATCTTTCTGACCAACCTCATGCAGGGAAGCCACCTTGTCTAGTTCGTAAAGTAATTTACCCGTGCTAAGCGAAACCAATCTCTCTATCGTAGCATTCTGATTTATCAGCAAAACCTGCATTTTTAGGCCTTGTAGTTAATTTAAGTTTGTTGTAGTTTATCTTATTTGAAATTAAGCTTTTTCTATACCGCTTTTCAGCGGCACAAATAGGCACTCGTCGACATTTTCCCTGACAATAGAATTTCTATTTTTTACAAATCTGACAATAATTTGTTTATTTCCATGTTGCAAAGGGGCAACTAATATTCCATTTTTTTCACTTAGTTGATCAAATAAAGATTGCGGTATTTCATTTGCACAAGCAGACAAAAGTATTCTATCATATGGCGCAAACTCGCTCCAGCCCCTAGCACCGTCGTCTAGTCTAGTATTTATATTTGAAATACCTAGTTGTCTAAAAACTGCTCTTGCCTCTATCAAAAGCTTTTCAATTCTCTCGATTGTAAAAACTCGCCTAAAAAACTTCGACAAAATCGCGGCTTGATACCCACTGCCGCAACCAACCTCAAGAACACTATCGGCGCCTTTTGCATTCAATGCAGTCGTCATTTTTGCAACCGTAAGCGGAGAACTTATCCATTGCCCTGAACCCAGAGGAAGAGCAGATATGCTCATCGCCATTTTATCAAGACCTGATGGAACAAAAGCCGATCTATCAATCTCAAAAATAGCTTTCAAAATATCAGGTTCAAATTGTCCCTGTTTTACTAGTTCGTCTACTAGTTTTTTTTGTCTAATACTTATCAATTATTATTAAAAGTCGTCAAAACTCAAACTACCTTTTGAGTAGTTTGTGACTGTTGCCTCAAAGAAATTTGCTTTTTGGTCGTTAAATCTGCTAAATTTGTCGACCCACGAAATAGGGTTTGGTACATTATACATAGGCGACATTTTAACCGCTTTTAATCGCTCATCTGCAAGGTGCCTCATATATTGGTCGATTATTTGGTCGTTAAAACCCAAAATTTGACCGTCTGTGATATATTTACCCCATCCGGCTTCTAGCTTGACCGCCTCGTCCATCATATGTTTGACCTCTTCTTCAAGGTCTTTTGTAAACAATTCCGGTCTTTCACTTCTTGTAGTATTTATTAGATTTTGAAAAACCAACAAGTGCGTTATCTCATCTCTCTGGATAAAACGAATCATCTGAGCGCTTCCTAGCATTTTACCGCTTCTAGCTAGAATATAAAAACAGGTAAACCCACTATAAAAGTAAATTCCTTCTAGGATTTGATTTGCGAACATCGCTAAGAGTTTTTGTCTATCCGTAGGATTATTTTCTAAATTTTTATATACTTCCGCAATATATGCGTTTTTACCGGCAAGCGTATCGTCACTTCTCCATTTATCATATATCTCATCAGTATTCATCGAAATACTCTCAACCATAACAGCATAACTAGAACTATGAAGAGCTTCTTCAAAAGCCTGGCGAACCATCAAAACATTGATTTCCGGCGCAGTTATAAAAGGATTGATATTATCGCCGAGATTATTTGTCTGCAAACTGTCCATAAAAATAAGTTGGCTCAAAACCAAATCATACATTCTTTTTTCATGAACGGAGAGGTTTTTGTAATCTTTTGCATCCTGAGTAAGGTCTACTTCTTCAGGAAACCAAGTATTTGCAAGCATTAACTTCCAAAGAGCTATAGCCCATTGATATTTGACTTTTGTAAGCTCTATAAGACCGGTAGGATTACCTGAGATTGTCCTCCTCGCCTGCACGCTTTCTCTAGACAACGGATTGTAGATAGCTTTTTTGCCGACAAGGTTTTCCATTTCGATTATCCTCATTTTATTTTGTAGGGGGCAGATTATACCAAAGCAATTTTATGAAAATCCAAAAACCCTATCTTATTAATTCAAAACGCTCCGTCTCAAGGTTATAACTATAAACATCACCGGTCGCTATAACATAATACCAACCCAAAATATTTATTCTACCACCGTCAAAACGCTCTTTGATAAATGGATAGGTCAAAAGATGCTTCATCTGTTCGACTATATTTAGCTGTTCCGTGTGCCAATTTCGTATATCATCATCGTCATCGGCAAACTCTCTTAGTATCTGCTCTTTGACAGGATGGCATAGTTCTAACCATTTTTTAACGTTTGGAATCGTTTTAAAACTACTGTCAGGCAAATAAAGGGACGAGCATCCGCCGCAATTTGAGTGTCCGCAAACTAAAATATTTTCCACATTCAAGACCTCAACGGCATATTCTATAGCCGCCGTCGTAGCCGCAAAATCATTACTTACCCTATATGGAGGAACTATATTTGCGATATTTCTAACAACAAAAAGCTCTCCTGGCAGAGTATCCGTTATAAGATTCGGCACCACCCTAGAATCTGCACAACCTATAAACAGAGTGTGAGGCGCTTGATTTCCTTCCAGCCTTCTAAAAAGCTCTTTATGTTCGATAAACTCGTCGTTTTTAAATCTGACGACACCGTCAAGTAGTGATTGAGCCAAATTCATTCCTCAAAATTTTTATTACAGAATTTTACCCAATTTAATTTACAATGATGGAAAGTTAAGGGGTCCTTATGAAAAATAATTTCGATGTGGCCATTATCGGCGGCGGAATATCAGGTTGTGCACTCGCTTTTATACTGTCAAAATATACAGATATAAATAGTATTGCCGTAGTAGAAAAATATGAAAGAGTAGCAAGCTTAAGCTCTTCTGCCTCAAATAACTCCCAAACAATTCATCGCGGCGAAATAGAGACTAACTACACACTAGATAAAGCCGCAAAGGTAAAAGCAAGAGCCGACATGATAGTCAAATACTGCCTCGATAGAAACCTGCAAAACGATACTATTTTTGAAATGCAAAAAATGGCTATCGGTATCGGCGATGAAGAAGTTGCATTTATCAGAAAACGAACCGAGGAGTTCAAGTCTCTATATCCCGAGATGGAGATTTTTGAAAAAGACGAACTCCGCGACATAGAACCAGGACTGGTTTTTACAGGCGATGCTTCATCAAGTCATATCAACGAAAACTCATTATCAGGTTGGGCCGACAAGATGAAAGCCAAAGAGTCGCATATAAGAAGTGAAAAAATAGTTGGAGCAGGAATCAGAAAATCATATTGCGCTATCAATTATCAAAAACTAGCAGAAAATCTAATCAAAGACGCACAAGGCATAAGCGACAAGAATGTCGAATTACATTTGAACTCGCAAGTAAAAAATATCATAAAAGACAATAGCGGCTATATTTTGGAAACAAAAAACGGCGAAATCAGAGCAAAATTTGTCCTCGTAAACGCCGGAGCGCACAGTCTATTTCTAGCAAATCAGATGGGATATGGCAAAGAGTACAGCGTATTTCCAGTCGCTGGGAGCTTTTATTTTGCATCAAGCAAACCAGTCCTGAGAGGCAAAGTCTATACCGTCCAAAATCCAAAGCTTCCATTCGCGGCGATTCATGGGGATCCTGACGTCGTAACGGGCAAGACTAGATTTGGACCGACGGCGCTTGTACTACCAAAGCTCGAAAGATATAAACCTGGCACATATCTTGATTTCTTCAAATCCCTAAACTACAACTTAGATGTTGCAAAAGTGCATGCAAGCTTCTTTTTTGATAGAGACATCGGACCATATATTCTAAAAAATCTAGCGTATGATTTCCCATGGGGACTCGGGCGACATTTTTACGACATCGAAGTGCAAAAAATAGTCCCGTCAATGAGCGAATGGGATCTAGTTTATGCCGACGGTTTTGGCGGTGTAAGACCGCAAATTATCGACAAAAAAGCTCAAAGGCTCATATTAGGCGAAGTGGCAATCAAAACCGGCAAAGGAATAACATTTAATATGACGCCGTCTCCAGGTGCTACAAGCTGTCTTGGAAATGCGATAGAAGATGCAAAAGAGATAATGGAATATTTAGGCAAAACACTTGACTTAGCACAAATAAGTTCGGAGCTTGGTTATTAAAAAAATCATCCTAGCCACGCTAAACGCCCGTTATACGCACACATCAATTGCGCTCCGTTCGCTTTTTGCAAACCTAAAAGAGTTGAAAGATAGCGCCAAAATACTAGAATTTGTAATCAACGAAGAGCTAAATACAATTGCCGAGAAAATTCTAACCATGCGTCCTGTCATTGTAGGGCTTGGCGTATATATCTGGAACGCAAGAGACATATCGGAACTGGTAAAAATTATTAAAAAAGTTTCTCCGCAAACAACAGTTATCCTAGGCGGTCCAGAGGCTAGCCATGAGCCTTTTCGCGTTGATTTATCAAATGCAGATTACATCATAAAAGGCGAGGGCGAAATAGCATTTTATGAACTTTGTACGGCTATTTTGAGCGATAACAAACCACAAAATAGGCTTATCCATGCAACCGCACCATCAACAAAAGAGCTAGAGCTACCATATAAATACTACGACGAAGACGATATAAAACATAGATATACCTATATCGAAAGTTCTCGGGGTTGCCCGTTTGAGTGTGAATTTTGTCTCTCGTCAATAGACGAAAAAGTCAGATATTTTGACGTAGACAAATTAATAACATCATTGCAAGATCTTATTGATAAGGGTGCAAGTCGGTTCAAGTTTATCGACAGAACGTTTAATCTCAATATGACGATAGCCACAAAACTACTAGACTTTTTTTTATCTCAGGAAAACCCTTGCTCTCTTCATTTTGAAGTAATCCCCGAGAATTTTCCGCCACAGCTAAAAGAGAGATTATCAAAATTCAAAGAGCATAAACTACAACTAGAAGTCGGAATACAAACGCTAAATCAATCAATAGCAAAAAATATCAACAGAAAAATAGATGTGACAAAAATTCTAGAAAATATCAAATTTTTGCAAGAGAATACTACGGCCCATCTGCATTTTGACCTTATCGTCGGACTTCCAGGCGAAGATCTGGAGAGTTTTGGAGCTGGACTAAATCTATTGGCGGATACGACGAACTCCGAAATCCAAATAGGTATTCTAAAAAAGCTATCAGGCACTACTATAAATAGACACGATGAGGTCTTTGGAATGGTTTATAATGATTCTCCACCGTATGAAATACTACAAAACGACAAACTTTCGTTTGAAGATATGCAAAAGATGAAACGGTTTGCGAGATTTTGGGATTTAACATACAATAGCGGTAATTTTGACCAAACCGTCAGGGTTATATTTGAGAACAAAGGATGTTTTGACGGTTTTTATGCATTTAGCGAGTGGATTTACGAGCAGACTCTCTCAACTTGGCAAATCTCGCTTGACAGGATGGCAAAACTACTTTTCACCTATATGACGGATATTTTGGGCAAAAATCCAAAAACCGTAGCTCAAATGATGATTGATGACATCACCAAGCATGAGGGCAGACGAACCCCTGCGTTTTTGAAAGAGGCTTTGAGGAGCTAAGGTTTTTGTTTGCCTAGACTCTCTGATAGATTTTTGAGGTTTTCGTAGTGACCCTTTGCTTCTTCCACCGCTCTGTCAAACTCAAATCCCTTCATCACTATTTTGTACAAATTTGGTTTTTCTTTTCGCCAATTACGGAGTGTCATAGGCGTAACTCCTAAATATCCTGCCATATCTCTTTGAGTCATTGCTTCTTGCCTTTTTTAGACAAAAATCTACAAACCTACTCATAACTAAACAACAAGCAAAGATATTGCTCTATAAATCTCTAAAAAGCAAATATTTTGCTTTTATGTTTTAAAATAGAAAACATTTATCTCAAAAACCATGAAAAGCGAAAACATATGGCGACATTACCTTTATATGAACACATCAAAAATCTATTTAAAAATACAGAATTTGTTAGCGGTGATGGAGATTTTTTGGTCGGCAAAATATGTGAAGCGATAGAAAAGCTGGACAAAAATCTCATAGCCCTGTTACTCAAAGACACAAAGACTAAAGAGCATTTTTTTGTATCCGTCGAAGATGCTTTTGCGCTTGACCAAAACAAGCTTTTTGATTTTTTTAACTCTCGTGAGTATTTTGATAGCTCATATACTAGCTACACCAACAAAATCGGACTTATCCGCAAAGATAGCTTCATCAAAAAATTTAACGATGTCGTACTGGCTTGGCCGTACAAGGATTGTGTGCTTGAGGGCGGGATGAGTAGCGAGGATAAAGGCAAAAACGAAGTCTTTTATAACTCTATCATCTCAAAAGACGAGATAGATAGGCTCTTTGAGCCGAAAGTGCTTGTAAATATCAAGAAGTATACAAAAGAGGGCGAGAGTACACCCGAAGAAATCACAATGGATGATAATCTCATCATCAAAGGCAATAACCTACTTGCACTTCACAGCCTCAAAAAAAGATATGCCGGCAAAATCAAGCTAATCTATATCGACCCGCCGTACAATACGGGCAATGACGGCTTCAAATATAACGATAGATTTAATCACTCCACTTGGCTTACTTTTATGAAAAATAGGCTTGAAGTTGCAAGAGGGCTACTGAAAAACGATGGCGTAATATTCGTAAGCATAGACGACAACGAACAAGCCTATTTAAAGCTTCTAATGGATGAAGTATTTGGAAGAGAAAACTTTGTGGCAAATTTTGTTTGGAAAAAACGGAGCGGAACAAACGATTCTGTTAATTTTTCATCAATAGATCATGAATATGTGCTTAGCTACTCCAAAAGTGAAAGTTTCAAATTTTTAGGAATCAGAAAACATTTTTCGAATTATAAAAATCCAAATAATGACCCGAAAGGGGCTTGGACTAGTGGCGATTTAACATGTAATAAAACCGCAGCAGAAAGACCAAATCTATATTACGACATAACAGACCCTGCAACCGGAGTGACATATAAGTGTAATCCAAATAGGGTTTGGAGAACAATCGAGTCAAAAATGCTTGATTTAATTGAGCAAGATAAAATTATTTTTCCAAAAGATACCGTTGGCACACCACAATACAAAAGACACTTGTCTGAAGTTAGATCTGATTTTAAACCAGTATCTACATGGATTGAGCCAGAAGGAAAATCAAATTCTGACATAGAAAATGAACAAGATATTTTTAATATCACAACTTTAAAATCCAGTCTAAATCAGCAAGCTACTAAGGAAATAAGAGATTTTTTTGATGGTCAAAAAGTTTTTGATTACCCAAAGCCATTAAACTTAATTCGGTCATTTCTAGAGCAGGCAACAGAAGAGCAAGATATTATTCTTGATTTTCATGCTGGTAGCGGCACAACAGCACATGCCGTACTAGACATCAACAAAGAAGATGGTGGCAATCGCAAATTTATACTTGTTGAGCAGATGGACTATATCGAGACGGTTACTACCGAGAGAGTCAAAAAAGTAATCGAAAAAAATGGAGAAGGTTCATTTGTCTACGCTGAACTAAAAACAATCAATAAGTTTAAAAACGAAGATAGTATTGGCAAGCTCAACCAAAATATGCAGTATCTGCCTATCGGCGAGATAGACGATAAGGATTACGGCATCAGCGAAGCAGAGAAAAAACTCAACAAACAATTTTACGGAATAGCATAATGGCTCTGCTTTTTGAACAGCTAGAAAGTGTTTTTTGTAATGAATTTGCTCCCGTGCCAAGACCTGAAATACCGCCCCATATAGCCGAAAACCTAAAACACGATTTGCGAGAGTATCAGACAAAAGCGCTTCAAAATTTTATATTTTTGCAAAACAGCAAACCAAAAAACCATCTACTCTTTCACATGGCAACAGGTAGCGGCAAGACGATGATTATCGCCGCTACGATACTGGAGCTTTACGCTAGAGGGTATCGCAATTTTCTATTTTTTGTAAACACCCAAAATATCATCATCAAGACCAAAGACAACCTTGCAAATCGAGCATCGGCAAAATATCTATTTAAAGACAAAATAACCATCAATGGCAAAGATGTGGACATCAATGTCATAAACGGCAGTTTTGAGGAGTCCAGAGCTGAAGACATAAATATACTTTTTACAACGATGCAAGGGCTTCACACATCGCTTACAACCCTAAGGGAGAACTCCGTCACACCAAGAGACTTTACGGATAAGAAACTCGTACTTATAGCCGACGAAGCACATCACCTCGACAATGAGAGCGAAAATGAGCAAACATGGTTCAAGACTGTACAAAATCTACTCGCAACCAATAAAGAAAATATGCTTCTAGAGTTTACGGCGACGGCTAGACTGCATAACGACTTTTACAACGACAAAATCATCTACGACTATCCGCTAAAAAAGTTTCGAGAGGATGGCTACTCAAAAGAGGTAACGCTCTTATCTAGTAACTTTACGGATTTTGAAGGGCTGGACGACAAGGCACTACGGATGCTTCAAGCCGTGATGATAAGTGAGTATAGGAGGATGGTAGCCGAAGAAAATGGCATATCTCTAAAGCCCGTGGTGATGTTCAAAAACAAAAGCACGAAGCAAGCAGATGAGAACTTTGCCGTATTCTCAAAACTCATCGAAAAGCTAGAGTCAAAACATCTAGCGCACATCAAAGAGCACTCAAAAGATGTAACCGCCATAGCATGGCTACAAATATCGGACACTCTTGTGAGCCGTCTAAAAATAGCATTTGCGCCTGAAAAGTGTGTGCTGATATACGGCACAAGCGCCGACAAAGAGAGAACGCTAAAAAATCTAAACGAGATGGAAGCTCCTTATAATCAAATAAGAGCTATTTTTGCCGTAGAGATACTAAACGAGGGATGGGATGTGCTCAACCTCTTTGATATCGTGAAGCTAGACGAAGCTCCGACAAGCGCAAACAAAACAACCACGAAAGAAGCACAGCTAATCGGCAGAGGAGCAAGGTATTTTCCGTTTAGCCTTGAAGCGGACGATAGGTACAAAAGAAAATTTGACAATGACTTGACAAACTCTTTGCGTATCCTAGAAGAGATGACATTTCACTCAATCAACGAAAATAGATACATAAAAGCCATAAAATCAGAGCTAACAAAAAGCGGTATAGCAGACTTTGACGAGACGGAAGAGACGACCGTAACCATGAGACTCAAAGAGGAGTTTAAAACTCACCCATACTATGAAAAAGGCGGTGTATGGGTCAATAAGCGAGTAGCCAAAAACAAGGATGAAATAGACGGCATAAAAAGCTATATTCCAAACTTCAAAAGCAAAAACCCGACAATCATGCTGACAAACAGCGCCGTTTTGACTACGGGCTTTGACGACGCAGAGCCGTCAAGTGACACAAACTTGGCGCCTTCAACGCTAAAAATGAGCGATATATCGCCGCTAGCAGTGCGAAGTGCAATCAACAAAATAGAGTTCTTTTATTTTGCTAATCTCAAAAAACAGTTCCCAAAACTTTGCTCCATAAATGAGTTTATCACTTCAAAAAAATATCTTGGCGGAGTGATTTGGACAGTATATAGCGATAACGAAACACCTAATATAAACGAATACGAGAAGCGAAAAGCAGTAATTGCCTTGCTAGAAGAAATCAAAAAGGGCATTTTAAAAAATAACAACGACTATGAGGGCACAAAAGAGTTTTGTCCTGAACCGATAAAAAGCAAGATTACTGACAAAACAATAAAAGTAAAACCAAAACCTAGCGGCGAGGGGATGAAGCGAAAAAAACCACCGTTATTGCTTGATAAACTGGATTGGTATGTGTATGATGAAAACTATGGCACAAGCGAGGAGATGGATTTTGTGGCGTTTTTTGATACACAATATGCGTCTCTTTGTCAAAAATATGAAGATATAAAGCTGATACGCAACGAAAAAGCATATTGGATATATAGTTTTGAAGACAATGGACAGAGGTTTGAGCCTGATTTTATACTGCTCATGAGAGAGAAAAAAGACAAAACGCTACTTCAAATATTTATTGAGCCAAAAGGCGACCAACTCCTAGATCTGGACGCATGGAAAGAGAGATTTTTGCTAAGCCTAGACAAGGCTACAAACTGTAAAGCAAAAGTGGGGCTAATAGTAGATGATGAGAGTTTGAAAATTTTCGGTTTGCCGTTTTATAACAAAAATAGAGAAAATATATTTGCAACGAGCTTTGAAAGGGAATTTATTTAGCTAAGATATTGTCTTGCGCTCCCTCAGCTGTCCACAAGCCCCATCGATGTCTTGCCCACAAGAAACTGTAAACAGCACAGTTACTTTTAGCGACAAAAAATCCCAAAAAGCATCTGCAAAGAATCGTATTGCTAAAATAAACAAAAAATCAAAAGGTCAGAAAATGCACACTCTAAGCATCAGGCTTGATGACTCAATCTATGAGCATTTCAAGGAATTTTTGAGATTTTATCCTCAAAACAAGCTATCAATCATAGATGATGAAGCAGATATATGTTTTACGCCATCAAATGCAAATGCATACACCGAAGCGATGATAGATATTGACAAAGGTGAAACCGTAAATTGGAAAGATTACGCAAAGAGCCGAAATATAGATGTTTGAGATTGAGTTTTCAAAGAACTTCGCCAAGGGTCTTGACAAGCTCCTAGATAATGCTGTCAGACGATTTTATGATGATTTGGTTCAAATTGTAGACAACCCATTTCCATCAAACGCCGCAGTTGATATAAAAAAGCTTCAAGGCAGAAGTGATGATTATCGGTTGAGGGTCGGGAAATATAGGTTCATATTCACCATTCTCGGTGAAAAAGTTTTGGTCTATTTTTATGATTTAGGCTCAAGAGGGGATGTTTACAAATAGGCTTATGCCTCGCAAACCCTCTCTCTCAGCTGCCCACAAGCACCGTCGATGTCTTGTCCTCTTGAGACACGAATAGCGCAATTGATATTTTTAAAGAGCAAAAAATCACGGAACTCTTCCGCCCTAGACCTTGTGGTTCGCTTGAACTCTAGCCCTTCGCAATTATTGAAATTTATCAGATTTACCTTCGCATCGATTCCATTTAGCAGTTTTAGCAGTTTTTTTGCAGATTCCAAATCATCATTTACCCCATTTAGCAATAGATACTCAAACAGCACCTTTTTGCGATTATCGGCTGGGAACTTCCTCACCTCATCAATGACACTTCTGATATCGTAGGCTTTGTTGAGCGGGATGATCTTCTCCCTAGTCGCATCATCCACCGCGTGCAGACTAATTGCTAGATTTATGCCCAGATTTGCCTCTGCTAGCTTCTTGATTTTTGGGGCAATACCGCTTGTGGAGACGGTAATACGTTTTGGACTGATGTCTAGAGCCTCTTTACTAGTGATAATTTGTACGCTTTTTATCACATTTTCTAGATTATCAAGAGGCTCGCCCATACCCATATAGACGATGTTCATCTTTTTGTTTTCATCAAAATTTTTGGCTTCGCGTATCGCCAAAATCTGCCCCACTATCTCACCGGCGCTAAGGTCTCTTACAAATCCGCCTTTTGCCGTCATACAAAATGCACACCCTATCTTGCAACCAACCTGAGAAGATATGCAAATCGTATATTGTGCCTCTTTTAGAGTCTTTTCATCCTCTTTTTTCTCTTCTTTCATCATGAGAAGCACAACTTCTACAGTGTGTCCATCATACAATTCTAACAGATATTTTTCAGTACCGTCGGCACTTACCTGTGTGGATTTAATAATTGGTAATGCAAGTACAAATCTCTCACTCAGAGAGACTCTCAAATCTTTTGGCAAATCACTCATTGTTTCAAAGCTTGAGGCATATTTTTTGTAAATCCATCCGAAAATCTGTTTTGCTCGAAACTTTGGATTAACAGCTAAGGCTAGCTCGTCAAGACTAAGATCAAGAATATTTTGTTTCAAAGCTCAAACTTCTCTTCGTAAAAGCTGTTCAAAATCTCTTTTGCAATTTTTATATTTTTTATATAGTCGTCATGAGCATTTTTATCGCAATAATTAGTCACAACGAAAGCGCCAAATGACGGAATGCCAAAAGCCTTAGCGACACTTAAAACCGAAAAAAACTCCATATTCTCTGCAGAAAGTCCGCTTTTCAAAAATGCTTTTGCACTTGCTTCATCGGTAGTTATATAGTTTGAGGAATTGACCGTAAGAGAATTTTTTGGAATATGTTTTGACAAACTATCAGTGCTTGAAGAAATGGGCGTATAAGCCTTGCATTCCAATGCCGACACCTCAACATTTGTCGCCCTATAAGATGTAAAAAGTTCAAAAATGTTAAGCTCTCCATAACTTCCGGCAGAACCGACAAAAATTAGCTCTTTTGGTCTTTGTTCGCTACAAATTTTCGTCAAATTCATACTGCATTCAATCAGTCCAACACCAACCGGAGTTGCGAATTCAAATATTTCTGTTTTTCCGGCGCTTATAATCATAATCTAATATTTATCCCTTGATTTTTTAGTTCACTTTTTAACTCTTTTATACCAACTTCTCTAAAGTGAAAAATAGAGGCGGCTAGTGCAGCATCGGCATCGGCGCTTTTAAACACATCGACAAAATGTTCAATATTTCCGGCGCCTCCGCTAGCAATTACAGGGATTTCAATACTGTCTCGCACAGCTTTTGTCACATTCGTATCAAACCCGGCTTTTGTGCCGTCACTATCCATACTTGTTAATAAAATCTCACCTGCGCCTCTATTGTAGACTTCTTTTGCCCATTCTATTGCGTCGCGTCCGGTATCTATTCGTCCGCCATTGATAAAAACATTCCATTTTCCAAAAGCAATTTTTTTGACATCTATTGCCACAACTATCGTCGAGCTACCAAATCTATATGACGCTTCGTCAATAAATTCAGGTCTTTTCACTCCGGCAGAATTGATACTAACCTTGTCGCATCCGACATTTAAAAGAGCATAAATATTATCAAGCGTTCTAATTCCGCCTCCAACAGTTAATGGGATAAAAACCTCTCTGGCAACCTCTTCTACAATATGCACAATCGTATCGCGATTTTCATGGCTTGCCGTAATGTCTAAAAATGTTATCTCATCAGCGCCTTCGTCATTATATCTACATGCTATTTCTACCGGATCTCCGGCATCTTTTAAGCCGACAAAATTTACGCCTTTTACCACCCTGCCATCCTTTACGTCAAGACAAGGAATTATTCTTTTTGCTAAATAATCCATTTATAACTATTTCCTACAATTATCTACTTAATTTTCAGCGGATTATAACTTAGTTTATTGTAACATCGCCGAATAATGGTAAAAGCAAAAAAACATTTCGGTCAAAACTTTCTACAAGATAGTTTCTACCTAGATAAAATCATCTCAGCGATGCCCAATACGACGAATACTGTCGTGGAAATTGGGCCTGGCTTGGGTGATTTAACCGATAAGCTTTTAAAAAAGCGGTATGTTATTTCTATAGAGGTTGATAGAGAGCTCGAGAGTTTTCTAGTCAAAAGGTTTGAAAAAGAGCTGTCAAGCGGTCAGTTTAGACTGATTATGGGTGATGCGACGGATGAGCAAATAAAAAATAATTTGCCTTCCAAGTATGATATGATTGCCAATCTGCCTTATTATGCGGCAACAAACATCATTCTGAACGCTTTGACGGATGTAAAGTGTGAAAATATTTTGGTACTGGTGCAAAAAGAAGTTGCTCATAAATTCTGCGCCTCATGCCAAAGTAGCGATTACGGTTCAATTTCTGTTTTAACTGAGATGGTAGCTAGCAAGAGAGAGGTTTTATTTGATATACCTCCCGAGGCTTTCACACCATCTCCGAAAGTAGTTTCGTCCGTTATGAAGATTATCAAAAATGATAAGTTTGATAGCAAGCTATTTGAAAATGTATCCAAACTTTTAAGGATTGCCTTTGCAATGCCAAGAAAGACGATTGCAAAAAATCTAGCTCAAGTTTTTGATAAAGAAACTATTACGACAACACTTGAAGAAATGAAAATCGACCACAAGAAAAGACCTCACGAAATAACAACGCATCAATTTATTAGCTTGTCAGGTTGCCTAATTAAATAAAAAGAGGGGCAATTTATGGAAGAACAAAATAACCAAAATTTGCAAGAAAATAACCAAAATAATAACGAAGAAGCAAAAGTAAATCAGAAAGCTCAAGAGTACTTCAAAAATAGACAAGGCAATAAAAACCGTTTTGAAAGACACTCAAATGACACAAACAGTCCGCAAGATAGAAACTCAAACGCCCAAGACGGTTACGGCTGGCACTCAAATATTAAAAATGCAATCGAAATAAACAAAAAAATTCATTTTGACAGACTAAATACACATGCCAAATTAAACCATAATACAAAATCAACTATCAGAATAACGCCACTTGGTGGGCTTGAAGAAATTGGCGGAAACATGATGGTTATAGAGACCCAGAATTCCGCTATAATCGTCGATGTCGGTATGAGTTTTCCGGATGACGAAATGCATGGAGTTGACATTTTAATTCCAGATTTTTCATATATTAGAGAAATTAAACACAAAATCGCAGGTATTGTGATTACACACGCTCATGAAGACCACATAGGCGCCGTTCCTTATCTATTCAAAGAGATGCAGTTCCCAATCTACGGTTCTCCTCTTCCACTTGGTATGATAGGCAATAAGTTTGATGAACACAAGCTTATGGAGCATAAAAAATATTTTAGAGCTATCGAAAAAAGAAAGCAGATAAAAATAGGCGAGTTTTTGGTCGAGTGGATTCATATAACCCACTCTGTGATTGATGCATCAGCACTTGCTATAACAACTGAAGCGGGCACAATTATCCACACCGGTGACTTTAAAATCGATCATACACCAATAGATGGCTACCCAACAGACCTTCAAAGACTCGCGTATTATGGTGAAAAAGGTGTTATGTGTCTACTGTCGGATAGCACAAACTCAATGAAACCAGGCTCGACACTTTCAGAAAGCGTTGTAGGCCCTACATTTGATACCATATTCTCAAAAGCAAAGGGGAGGGTGCTTATGTCTACTTTCTCTTCAAATATCCATAGGGTATATCAAGCGATAGAATGCGGTCTGAAATACAATAGAAAAGTAGCCATCATTGGTCGCTCGATGGAGAGAAACTTAGAAGTTGCAATGAATCTAGGCTATATAAAACTGCCATTTGGAATATTTATAGATGCGGCGGAAGTCGCAAAATACCCTGAAAATGAAGTACTAATTGTAACAACTGGGTCACAAGGTGAGACAATGAGTGCACTCTACAGAATGGCAGTAAATGAGCACAGGCATATAAAGCTTTGTCCAAGCGATACTGTAATCCTATCCTCAAGCGCAATTCCGGGTAACGAGGGAAGTATATCTACAGTGCAAAACTATATACTAAAAACTGGTGCAAAAGTTGCCTATAAAGACTTTTCAGAAATACATGTCTCAGGACACGGTGCCCAGGAAGAACAAAAACTGATGCTTAGGCTTGTTAAACCAAAACTATTTATACCGATTCACGGTGAATACCAACATGTCACGAGACATAAAGAGACTGCTATTTCATGTGGTGTTGATGAGCGGAATATAACACTAATGAATGATGGCGACACAATTGAAATAAGTGCAAAAGGCGCACGAAAAATAAAAACCGTAAGAAGCGGCAAAGTATTTATAGACAATCAACGAAATAATCAAATTGATGAAGACGTAGTAATGGATAGGCAAGAACTTGCAGAAAACGGTATCGTTATGCTAGTTGCATTTGTAGATAGACAAAATAAAGTTCTAATCGATAAACCAAAAGTGTCAAGCTATGGTCTTGTTTCCGATAGAGATGATAGGGCATTCTCTGAAGAGATGGAAAACGTACTGACAAATTTTATACAAAACGCAAATAAAGAGATACTAGAAAATAAAAGAGCTCTAGAAAACGAAATAAGACAAGTTTTGAAAAAACATATTTTTAGGGCATTAAAAAAATATCCTATCATTGTCCCAAGCGTATTTGTGCAATAGGATAAAAAGTGAATTTAATAGAAATCGGCAAAGAAGTTCTTACAACTGAAGCAAATGAAATACTTAATGCTTCAAAATTTATAGATCAAAATTTTCAAGATGCCGTAGAAAAAATCTTCTCTACAAATGGCAAACTTGTTGTCATCGGAGTGGGCAAATCTGGGCTTGTCGGGTCTAAAATAGCCGCCACAATGGCAAGCACAGGAACACCAAGCTTCTTTCTGCATCCAACTGAGGCAATGCATGGGGATCTAGGTATGATTCAATCAAATGATATAGTAATAGCCATTAGCTACAGCGGAGAAAGTGAGGAGCTTATCAATATATTACCTCATATTAAAAGACTTGGAGTTAATATTATCGGTATGAGCGGTTTTGTATCGTCATCACTTGCTACTCTTTCAAATATTCATATTTGTATCAATGTAACAAAGGAGGCTTGCCCATTAAATGTAGCTCCAACTAGTTCAACCACCTTGGCGATGGCGATGGGTGATGCTCTTGCAGTCTGTTTGATGCACAAAAGAGGATTTAAAAAAGAAGATTTTGCGTCTTTTCATCCTGGCGGTAGCTTAGGAAAAAGGTTATTTTTAAAGATTTCTGACCTAATGAGAGTGAAAAACCTGCCGATTGTTTCACATGAAACATCACTTAAAGATGCTATCGTCGTAATGACGGAAGGCAAACTTGGAAATGTAATAATAGAAAAAGACGGAAAACTACTGGGTATTTTGAGTGACGGCGATTTAAGACGCGCACTTATGAGAAGCGACTTTTCATTAAATGAAAAAGCATTAGATTACGGTACAATCAATCCAAAAAGCATAAATGATAGTCAAATGCTAGCGGTAGATGTCCTAAAACATATTGAAAATGCTAAAATACAATTTATTGTCATAACAAATAAAAAAGGTGTCATTATGGGAGCAGTCCATATCCACGATCTAGTTGAAGCCGGAATAAAATGAAAGCAGAAAATGAGTTTCCAATAAGACTCAACAAATATATATCACACAGAAGTAAATACTCAAGAAGAGAGGCCGATGAGCTAATAAAAAGTGGCTTTGTTAAAATAGGATTAAAAACTATTACCGAGCCTGCTACAACCGTCCAGGCGGAAGATCAAGTACGCGTAAAAAATAAACTATTAAATGAAAGTTTTGATGACTTTTATACAGTAATAGTCTATAACAAACCAAAAGGTGAAATTGTTTCCAAAAAAGATCCTCAAGGCAGAAGAACCATATATGATTCACTAGAGTCTAAGTTTTCACATTTTTTACCGGTAGGTAGACTTGACTATTCAAGCGAAGGACTTCTACTACTTACGGACTCCCCTATGGTTGCAGACATTCTTATGAAAAGCGATCTTGTTAGAACTTACAATATAAAAATATCTGGTTCTGTTACGGCAGAAATGGAAAAAGCGATGCTGGACGGATTAAATCTTGAAAATGCAAAAAGTGGTGGACATAAAAATAGCAAGATAACTTCTATGAATTTTGAACCATTTGTGGGCTATATTATCAAAAAAAATGACTCAAAGTTTAGTAGGCTAGGGGTCAAACTAAAAGAGGGGAAAAATAGAGAGATAAGAAGATTTTTTGCCGCATTTGACAGGGATGTATTAGACTTAAAAAGGGTTAGCTACGGTTGGATTGAATTAAATGCTTTACCGACAGGAAAAACCCATTTCCTATCAAAAAAAGAATATGAAGAGCTCAAAAACTATATCAAGGAGAAAACACGTGATGCTAAAAAAACTAACGATAAAATCAAAACACAAAAGTGAATTGATTCAAATAACAAATGAAATCAAAGAACAAATTATAGTCTCTGGTATAAAAAGTGGCATAGCCGTTATCTATACACCACATACGACGGCAAGCGTATTCCTTTTTGAAAATATAGACCCAAACTTAAATAGAGACCTATTGAAAAGCTTGTCTGAAATAGTACCCATAGATAAGAAATATGCTCATGTCGGTCAAAATGCAGCAGCACATATAAAATCTGCCTTTGTGGGTGCATCAATATCTATTATTATAGAAGACGCAAAACCCATACTTGGACAATGGCAAGGAATCTATTTTGCCGATTTCGACGGTCCAAGAGAAAGAGAGATATATATCAAGATAGTATCATGAAAATTGCAATTATTGGCGGTGGAATTAGTGGATTAGCCACTGCATACTTTGTGCACAAGTTTAATAAAAATATTCAACTTGATTTATACGAGAAAGATGAAGTACTAGGCGGAAAAATTAAAACCCTAAGAATGCATGGCTTCTGTATAGAACAAGGTAGCAATGGGTTTTTATCAAGCCGTAAAGACGCCATAGATCTTGCAAAAGATATGGATATTGAGCATCTTCTTCTCAAGAGTGAGGATGTAGCAAGAAAACGCTATCTATTTGACGGTATAAAAGTCCATAAAATTCCTGAAAATGTAAAAGAATTTTTTTATTCATCAATGCTAGGTGTAGGTTCAAAAATAAGAGTTGCATCCGAAATCATAATGCCGGTAAAAAAGAATGATAGCGAAGAAAGTCTGCAAAGCTTTGGATATAGACGAGTAGGAAAAGAATTTACGGATAAAATGCTAGATGCTATGAGCGCCGGTATTTTTGCCTCTACTCCTACGAAATTAAGTGTAAATGCGGCTTTTCCTGCAGTAGTAAACCTCGAAAAAGAGTATGGAAGCTTAACATATGGGATGCTAAAAAAGAAAAAAAAAGAAGCCGGTCCAGGCGGAGTTCTCACGAGTTTCAAAAATGGTATGAGTACTTTTATAGATGAATTAGTAAAACAAAGCGGAGCTTGCCTAAAAACAAATATGGAAGTTGAGAGCATCTCAAAAAATAGTGCTGGGTGGCAATTAAAGATAAAGGATGGAGAATATAAAGAGTATGATAAAATAGTTCTGTCCACACCATCGTATATATCTTCTAGACTTGTAAAAAATTTTAACCCTGAACTTTCAGAATTACTAAGACAAATTGAATACTCTCCGGTATCAGTTGTCGCACTTGGATATGATGACCTACCTGATGGCTCATTAGATGGTTTTGGTCTATTGACGACAAAGGATGCCAATGCTCAAGTATTAGGAATTCTTTGGGATAGTTCTATATTTAGTGATCGCGCAACCGAAGGGAAAAAATTAATCAGAGTAATGATAGGCGGACAAAGAAATCCATTACTAGCCGCAAAAGAAGAAAATGACCTTATAGATATTGCAATTGGCGCCGTTAGGCAAATTATGGGACTATACAATAAACCGTTGCTAACACATGTCACAAGATGGTTTAAAGGTATTCCAAACTACGGCGTGGGACATTTGTCGCTTATTGAGAAAATCTTTGCTAGCGTCAAAAACAATGAAGGGCTATATTTAAATTCTAACGCCTACAAAGGTGTCAGTTTTAATGATTGTATAATAAATTCCAAACAATGTGCGCTAGATATAATGAGAAATTAGCTCATATATCTAGGAAGAGCTCATCATCGCTAAAAATTCATCATTGCTTTTTGTTTGAAGCATTTTTGAATAAACAAAGTTCAAGGCTTCTGCTTCATCCTTCATTCCGGTATTCATAGCTGTTCTTAGAACCCAAACTCTTTGTAATACCTGAGGAGACAACAGTAACTCTTCTTTTCTTGTTCCTGATTTTAAAATATCGACAGCAGGATATATTCTTCTATCTGCCAAGTGTCTGCTCAACACCAATTCCATATTACCCGTACCTTTAAACTCCTCGAATATAACCTCATCCATTCTACTGCCGGTTTCAATAAGCGCTGTGGCTATTATGGTTAAACTTCCACCTTCTTCAACATTTCTAGCGGCGCCGAAAAATCTTTTAGGCTTATGCAAAGCATTAGCATCAACACCGCCGGTCAAAACCTTTCCGCTAGAAGGTGTTACGGTATTATAAGCTCTAGCAAGTCTCGTGATGCTATCTAGCAAAATAACAACATCTTTTCCTGATTCAACCGCCCTCTTTGCTTTACTTATAACCAATTCAGCAACCCTAACATGACTTTGTGCCGGCATATCAAAAGTAGAACTAAAAACCTCGCCTTTTACGCTTCTTTGCATATCGGTAACCTCTTCAGGTCTTTCATCGACAAGTAGTACTATCAATTCTATATCAGGATGATTATGTGAAATACCGTGTGCAATCTCTTTTAGTATTTCAGTTTTACCACTCCTAGGCGAAGCTACTATAAGTCCTCTTTGACCCTTACCGATAGGAGTAAACAAATCAACCAACCTTCCAGTTAGTTTATTAGAGGAGTACTCCAACTTAATTTGAGAATTTGCGTATAGCGGAGTCAAATTGTCAAAGAGCGGTCTTTTTTTACTATCCTCAGGCGGAAGGTAATTAATCGCTTCTATTTTAAGGAGCGCAAAGTATCTCTCTTGCTCCTTAGGGGTTCTTACCTGACCCGTAACAATATCGCCATTCCTAAGACCAAAACGTCTAATTTGTGCCGTAGCTACATAAACATCATTTACAGTATCGCTTAAACTAGAATCTGAAGCTCTTAAAAACCCATAACCATCAGGCATAATTTCCAAAATACCAGAAAAGAGCATAAACCCGCCCTTGTTAATTTGTGTTTTAAGTATTTCAAACATCAAATCCTGTCTTTTTAAGTCATTAGGATTTTCAACGCCTAATTCAGCCGCCATAGCCACAAGTTCATCAACGGTCAACGTCCTTAAGTCTTCGATTTTATAACCGTCTACCGGAATGTGTGTTCGTCGTTTTTGATTTCTGTGTGAATTTGAATTGAAAGAGCCTTGAGTAGTTGCAGAAGTGTCAGACATATAGTTTTACCCTTGAAATATGATTTTGAAGATATTAGTAGTTTTAGCTGAAAGACTTCAGAAGATTAACTTTGATGTAATTTTACTAATTATGCAATTAAAGTTACAGACTTTAATAGTCTGCAACTTTTAGTTTTCAGTCTTACTGAATCTATCCCATACCATAACGGCTTTAGAGTCGACCTCTTCTACTGCACACATACCCATAATATTATATCCTGCATCTACATAATGAACTTCACCTGTAACACCGGAGGCCAAATCACTCAACAAATACATTGCGGAATTTCCAACCTCTTCAATAGTTACATTTTTTTGCAAAGGAGCGTTTGCTTCATTCCATTTTAAAATAAATCTAAAATCTCCTATTCCTGACGCCGCAAGCGTTTTAATAGGACCGGCAGAAATTGCATTTACTCTTATATTTTTTGCCGAGCCCATATCTACCGCTAAATATCTTACGGACATATCAAGAGCCGCTTTTGCTACCCCCATTACGTTATAGTGAGGAACATATTTGACACCGCCCAAATAGCTTAAAGTTAATATCGAAGCGCCTTCGTTCATGACAGGTTCAAGCGCCTTGCAAAGCTCAATAAGACTAAAAACTGAAACATTCATGGCAATTTCAAAAGCAGATTTTGACGTATCAATAAACCTGCCATCCAAAGACTCTTTTGGAGCAAAAGCAACCGCATGAACAAAAAAATCAATATTACCTACATCTTTTTCTATATTTTTTACCAGCCTCTCTATGTGCTCTGGGTTTGACACATCCAACTCATAAATATACTTTGAGCCAAACTCTTCGGCAATCGGTCGTACTCTTTTTTCTAGCGATTCGTTTAAATACGTAAAAACCAATTCAGCCCCTTGTTGTGAACAAGATTTAGCAATACCGTAAGCAATAGATTTATTATTTGCCACACCGACGATTAGACCTTTTTTGCCTTTCATAATCATATAATATACCCCTGAAATTAATTTTTTGAACTCTTAAATAATTTTGAAAAATCTTCAGCTTTCAGACTGAAGTTACCGACTAGTACCCCATCGACAACATGGCTCCCAAGTATTGCCTCAGCATTTATACCGTTAACGCTTCCACCATATAAAAGCGGGCAAGAAAATTTATGCTTAAGAGCCGAGTGTGTCTCCTCTATTTCTTCTATATTGGCAGAAATACCAGTCCCTATTGCCCAAACAGGCTCATAAGCGATAATCAAGTTGGAATAGCCCAAATCTATACCTTCCAACTGTTCATCTATGTATCTTAGCACACTATCAATGCCTTTTTGCCTAATTTCTATAGGCTCACCTATGCAATAAAATATATTGAAATTATATCTTTTATAAAAATCAAACTTCCTAGCTATAAACTCCTGAGACTCTTTTAAAATATGCCTTCTTTCACTATGTCCAATCAAAATTGTATTAACATCAAGAAATGAAAGTTGCTCGATACATATTTCCCCGGTATACGAGCCTTTTTCTGCGGGATAACCGTTTTGGGCGCCAATTGTAATCCTAGAATCCAATGACTTTTGCAATGCGGTAAAAGGCGGAAAAATATAAATATCATTATTAGATAAATCTTCATCCGCTACGGACAAAAGGGTTTTCATATATTCCGACACACCATTCATTGTGTGATTAGCTTTAAAATTGGCAGCAAATATCATTACTTTATCCTTAGAGCTTTTATGCCTGGAAGCTCTTTGCCCTCAAGCAATTCTAAGCTAGCCCCGCCACCTGTCGAAATAAACGTCATACCCTCGGTATCACCAGCTCTTTGAACCATATCAGCAGTATCACCGCCGCCTATAATAGTAGTTGCATGCAACCTTGTTATGAAATGGGAAAGCTTAAAAGAACCTTTTGAAAATTTATCCATCTCATAAACGCCCATAGGCCCATTCCAAAGAACCGTACTTGCATCTTTAAGTGCAAGCATAAAAAGTTCCGTAGATGCGTGTCCAATATCAAGCCCCATCCAATCATCCGGAATTTCTTGAGTTGTGGCATGCGAAACTTTAGCATCAGGAGAAAACTTATCTGCTATAGTTATGTCTACAGGCAAATAAAGTTTAACGCCAAGTTCTTGAGCCTTTTTCATAATAGCCTTTGCGTCTTCCAACAAATCCTCCTCCACAAGAGACTTACCTATACCGTATCCAAGAGCTTTCAAAAAGGTAAAAGCCATTCCTCCGCCAATAATTAGCTTATCAACAGTAGTGATCAAGTTCATTAAAGCTTCTAACTTTCCGGAAACCTTGCTACCGCCGACTATAGCAACAAAAGGTCTAGCAGGAGAAACCATTGTTTCGTGCAGATACTTAACCTCTTTTGCAAGCAAAAATCCAGCGCCCCTTGCTTCAGAAGGAAAAAGCATAGCCATCGCCTCAACAGATGAGTGCGCTCTATGGCTAGCGCCAAAAGCATCATTGACATAAATATCGGCCATAGATGCTAGTTTTTTGGCTAATTCTATATCATTTTTTGTTTCTCCGGCTTCGAAACGAAGATTCTCAAGCAACAAGACATCTCCTTCATTCATGCTTGCGGCTTTTGCGATAGTATCTTCTCCGCATGTGTCATTTGCAAGAAGTATATCTCTCTTGAGTAAAGTATGCAATCTCTTGGCAACAGGAAGTAATGAGTATTTTGCATCAAATCCATCCCCCTTGGGTCTTCCGAAATGACTCGCCAAAATAACCTTGCAATCGTGGTCTAAACAGTATTTAATAGTCGGAAGAGTCGAATATATTCTCCTATCATCAGTTATATTGCCGTCGTCATCCGTCGGCACATTGAAATCGCACCTTATAAATACTCTTTTCCCTGTAATATCCAATTCTTTGATAGTCTTAAGATGCATATTGCCTCCAATATTTTTTAGCTTGTTTAAAGGTTATTTTGCCCAAAAACGGTTAAGATTTCATTACAATTGCTGTAAAAGTTGGATTTGATTATGAAAATGATTATTTTATTTATTACATATTTAACATTATTAGCTGCGGATGACGGTTTTTCATATATACAGGCAGAAGTAGTAAGTATATCTATTGTCGCAATACTTCTATATGTTATTATAAGGTTAAAAACAATTTTATCAAAACGGGACGGTTTTTCCGACAAATAAAATTCCTTATCAATACCCGATAGCCATTAAAGTTAGATTTGATAAAATTTGGGTCAAATTTTTATTCAGAATGGTCACCAATGCTTGATATTAATCAAATTTCCGAAATTCTTCCTCATAAATATCCTTTTTTATTAGTAGACAGAGTTACAACGCTAGAAAAAGGTGTCTCTTTAGAAGCATATAAAAATATTTCCATTTCAGATCAAGTTTTTCAAGGTCATTTTCCAGGGCACCCAATTTATCCAGGTGTTTTAATCATAGAAGGTATGGCACAAGCCGGTGGAGTTCTTGCATTTATAAGCGAAGGCGGCGAAGGCATGCAAAATAAAGTCGTATACTTTATGAGTATCGACAAGGCTAAGTTTCGGAGTCCTGTTAAACCTGGAGATCAATTACTTTACAAGATATCTGTTATTAAGCACAAAGGGAATATTTGGGTTTTAAACGGCAAAAGTTATGTAGACGATAAGTTAGTTTGTGAAGCCGAACTTATGGCTATGATAGTTGATAAATAAATGAACACCTTGTTGATTCATCCAACGGCCATAATTGAAGAAGGTGCAGTAATAGGCAAAAATGTATCGGTGGGAGCAAATGCCTACATAAGTTCTCAAGTTACAATCGGGGACGGTACAAATATAATGCCCCATGCTTGCATATACGGCAAAACAACAATAGGTGAAAATAATAGAATATTTTCACACGCCGTTATAGGTTCAATACCGCAGGACTTAAAATTTAAAGGTGAAGAAAGCGAACTTTTAATAGGTAACAATAACACCATCAGAGAGTTCACACTAATAAATACAGGTACAGAAGGTGGCGGCAACAAAACTATAATCGGCGATAAAAATCTATTAATGGGCTATGTACACATTGCCCATGACTGTATTATCGGAGACGGGTGCATCTTGGCAAATGGCGCAACGCTTGCAGGACATGTTATTTTAGGCAATGGAGTGGTGATCGGTGGATTAACACCGGTACATCAATTCGTTCATATCGGAGATTTAGCAATGCTAGCAGGGGCAAGTGCCGTCAGTCAAGACATTCCTCCATATTGCTTAGCCGAAGGAAATAGAGCAAAACTTAGAGGACTAAATCTAACAGGGCTAAGAAGATATACCGACAAAGAAAGTATAGATGCCTTGAGAGTGGCATATAAAGAACTATTTTCAAGCGGCGTTCCTATAAAAGAAAGTGCAGTCAATATTCTGAATCATACAAAAAATCAGTTTGTTAAAAATATGTGTGAGTTTGTACTCAATACAACGAGGGGAATACCTTATCATTCAAAAGAAGTTGGTGAATAAATGAAAGAAAAATTTTGCAACTTTTGCGGGAGTCTAGAAAATGAGCACAATCCGCTCCTTGCAGGAGAAAGTGCCTATATATGTAAAAACTGTGTAGTCTCTGCTCATAAAATAATGCTCGGCGACGTAAACAAACCTTCATTAGGCAAACCAAAAGAACGAAGCGACATTACCCCAAAAAAGCTCAAAGAAGCATTGGACAAATATGTTATAGGACAGGATAGAGCAAAAAAAATAGTTTCAGTTGCTGTTTATAATCATTATAAAAGAGTTTTTGGCGGTGAAAAAGTTGAGGATGACGATACGGAAATCAAAAAATCAAATATTTTGCTTCTTGGGCCGACAGGAAGCGGCAAAACATTAATCGCTCAGTCTTTAGCAAAATATCTTGATGTGCCGATTGCCATTACAGATGCTACAAGCTTAACCGAAGCAGGGTATGTTGGCGAAGATGTTGAAAACATCCTAGTAAGACTTCTTCAGTCTGCAGGCGGGGACGTCAAAAAAGCCGAGCAAGGAATTGTCTTTATCGACGAAGTAGATAAAATTGCTAGACTCGGAGAAAACAGGTCTATTACCAGAGATGTATCTGGCGAAGGTGTGCAACAAGCACTTTTAAAGATTATTGAAGGAAGTCAAGTAAATATTCCGCCGAAAGGTGGCAGAAAACATCCAAATCAAGAATTTTTGCAAATTGACACTACAAATATACTTTTTATTGCGGGTGGGGCTTTTAGCGGTCTGGAAGAGATTATAAAAAATCGCGTTGCAGGAAGCGCTATGGGATTTGTACAGGATGAAAAGAGAGAAGTTAAAGATGAGGATATTTTTGAACTTGTAGAACCTGACGATTTAGTAAAGTTTGGAATAATTCCAGAACTAATCGGAAGACTTCATGTAGTGGCAAGCCTAAAAGAGTTGGGAGTTAATGAGCTAATAGAAGTATTTAGTGAACCAAAAAACTCTATCTTAAAACAATATAGAAAGCTATTTGCGATGGACGGAGCAGTTCTTACTTTTACAAATGACGCTATCAAAGCTATTTGCGAGCAAAGTATCAAAAGGAAAACCGGAGCCAGGGGTCTTAGGGCTATTATTGAAGAAATAATGAATGACACGATGTACGAACTACCTGAACTAAATGGTTACGAAATAATTATCGGACCAGAATGTGTAGAAAACAACCAAAAACCAATGAGAATCAAGCTCTCAAAAGCCGAACTCTTGGATATAAAAAATAAAAAAGCTTCGGCTTGATAAAAATATGAGGATATGAAATGTTTCTTGATAAATTAATAGGTATTTTTTCAAACGACTTAGCAATAGACCTAGGTACGGCCAATACAATAGTTGCAATAAAAGGCAAAGGTATTGTAATAAATGAACCGTCAGTCGTTGCCGTACAAGTAGATAGATTCGGAAAACAAAAAATTCTTGCCGTCGGCGGCGAAGCAAAAGATATGATAGGCAAAACTCCTGGCAATATTACTGCTATTAGGCCCATGAGAGATGGTGTAATCGCTGATTTTGACGTAACAGAAAAAATGATTAGGTACTTTATAGAGAAAGTACATAATAGGCAAGCTTTTATTAGGCCTAGGATTGTAATTTGCGTACCTTATGGGCTTACGCAAGTTGAAAGAAAGGCAGTAAGAGAATCCGCAATGAGCGCCGGCGCTAGAGAAGTTTTTTTGGTTGATGAACCTATGGCCGCAGCTATAGGGGCAGGACTTCCGGTTAAAGAACCTCAGGGCAACATGGTTGTTGACATAGGCGGTGGAACAACAGAAATAGGTGTTACTTCACTTGGCGGTCTTGTTATATCAAAATCATTAAGAGTCGCCGGTGACAAACTAGATAGCGACATCGTAAACTACGTTAGAAGAAAATACAACCTGCTAATAGGCGAAAGAACCGCCGAAGATGTCAAAATGACAATTGGTTGCGCAATCAAACTAGATGAACCTCTTGTAATGAATATCAAAGGACGAGATCAAATAAGTGGACTTTTGGCTACTATAGAGTTTACAAGCGAAGAAGTAAGAGATGCAATCAAAGACTCTCTAAAAGCTATTCTTGATGATATAAAAACCGTTCTTGAGCTCATGCCGCCTGATCTTGCCGGAGACATAGTAGAAAACGGCATTGTTCTAACCGGTGGAGGTGGGCTATTGAAAGGTCTTGATAAACACATATCCGATATTGTCAAGCTACCTGTTTGGGTTGCTGAAGACCCTTTATTGGCTGTTGTTAGAGGTACTTCACACGTCTTAGAAGAGCTTGATCTATTGCAACAAGTGTCGTATGAGTAAATGGTCTCTTGTATCAATAGCACTTGCAATATCTCTAATATACTATTTTTTTGGCAATTACGTTCAGGGAAGTCTAAAACCGCTATCAGACTTAGCTAGTAGCGGTTACTTATACTTATCCGATCATGCCGGATCGGTATTTGAAGACCATCTAAATCAAGAAGAGACAAATAAAGAGCTGAGAGCTGAAAATAAAGAGTTACTAGCTCAAACCTTAAAATATAAAGAAATTCTAAAAGACTTAAGCGAAGATATTAAGCTTATAAAGTTTAATCCTTACGAAAATAATAATACTATCAAAATAGTAGCAACAAAAGTAAAGGGGTACTCTAATCTTCCAAACCTGTCTAGACTTTGGCTAGACTTTACGCCTAGCTCGAAAAATACGGGTTCGACCCCTAGAATTTTTGGTTTAATCTATCCACTTAACAATAAAATAGATAGCGTAGCTTGCGGTATTGCCGTGGAAAATAATAACGGCAAATTTGAAGCAATATTAAACGGTGATGACAAATGTACATACACAGTAACCGTAGGCAAAAATAAAGCTCCAGGCATAGTTTACGGAAGTAATAAAAAAAACTTAATCGTTAAATATATTCCTACCTGGATAGAAATCAAAGAAGGCGATGAAGTAATTACAAGTGGTTTAGATAACATATTTTTTGAAGGTATAAAAGTCGGTAAAGTAAAGAAAATAAATACAGACAATACATACAACGAAGCTCTTGTAGATGTATACTATAACCCGCTAACGCCTACTAGATTTTACGTTATCGAAAAAGCAAAATAAGGAAGCAGAAATGAAAAAAATATTAGAGAAAAAACGAACAGATATTCAAACCATACTTCTTATTGGTTCAGGACCTATTATTATCGGTCAAGCATGCGAGTTTGATTACTCAGGCACACAAGCCGCAAAGACGCTAAAAGAACTAGGGTATCGCGTTGTACTAATCAATTCAAATCCTGCAACCATAATGACCGATCCTGAATTTGCCGACAAAACATACATAGAGCCGATAACAGAAGATGTAATAGCAGAAATTATTAAAAAAGAAAATGTCGATGCCATACTGCCTACAATGGGTGGACAAACTGCACTAAATATCGCTATGAAAATGTATGAAAAAAATATGCTCAGCAATGTCCTTGTCTTGGGCGCCAAACCTGAAGCAATAAAAAAGGGTGAAGATAGACAAGCTTTCAAAGAAGCAATGTTAAAAATAGGTATGGACATACCTCAAAGTAGATATGCCTATAACATAGCAGATGCAGAAAATGCGATAAAAGAGATAGGCTTCCCTGTTATTATTAGAGCAAGTTTTACATTGGCAGGTGGCGGTAGCGGTGTAGCTTATAATATAGATGAGTTTAAAGAGCTTGCACAAAAGGGTTTAGAGGCCAGTCCAATCAACGAGATACTTATCGAAGAGAGTCTTCTAGGATGGAAAGAATACGAAATGGAGGTCATTAGGGATAGCCGAGATAACTGTATTATAGTCTGTTCCATAGAAAATTTAGACCCAATGGGGGTGCATACCGGTGACAGCATTACAATTGCACCAGCTCTTACATTGACAGACAAAGAGTACCAACGAATGAGGGATGCCTCTTTTGCGATTTTGCGAGAAATAGGTGTAGACACAGGCGGTTCTAATGTTCAATTTGCAATCGACCCAAATAGCGGCAGAATGACCGTAATAGAAATGAATCCACGAGTTTCTAGATCTTCAGCCCTCGCATCAAAAGCCACAGGTTACCCAATAGCAAAGGTTGCAACTCTGCTTGCGGTTGGTTTTACACTTGATGAAATTATAAATGACATCACCGGAACACCTGCCAGCTTTGAACCTGTTATAGACTATATCGTTACTAAAGTCCCTAGATTTACATTTGAAAAATTTGCCGGAGCAGATAGTACATTGACCACGAGCATGAAAAGTGTCGGCGAAGCAATGGCTATAGGTACAACCTTTAAAGAAAGCATCCAGAAGGCCCTTTGTTCATTGGAAACAGGACTAAAAGGTTTTGATGAAAAAACCGAAGAGACAGACACGATAACAAAAGAGTGCAGACGTCCAAATGCAGATAGAATCCTCTATGTAGCAGAATGCTTCAGACGAGGACTTTCAATTAACGACGTTTTTGGACTTTGCAAAATAGACCCTTGGTTTTTAACGCAAATAAAAGAAATAGTAGACACGGAAAAAGAGATTACGACAGATATTTTAAACAATCCTGTAAAACTTAGAGAGGTTAAATCTTTCGGCTTTTCTGACGCGAAAATTGCGGAGCTAATATCAATAAATGAAGCAGATGTTAAATCGGTAAGACAAAAATACGGTATAAATTTAACATACAATGAGGTTGACACTTGCTCAGCAGAGTTTAAAGCCTTAACTCCATATTTATACTCCACAACGGAAAAAAATAGCTCTTGTATAGACAAAGGTTATACAGTAAATGAAAATAGGCAAAAAAAAGTTCTCATAATTGGTGGCGGTCCAAATAGAATCGGACAAGGTATAGAATTTGACTACTGCTGTGTGCACGCATCGTTTGCACTAAGAGAGATGGGAGTCGAATCTATCATGTTAAATTGCAATCCAGAAACTGTCTCGACAGACTATGATACAAGTGATGTTTTGTATTTTGAGCCAATAGATTTCGAGAGAGTATCATCGATCATCGAAAAAGAATCTCCAGATGGAATAATTGTCCACTTTGGAGGGCAAACACCATTAAAGCTATCAAAAAAAATAGCTGAAATGGGTGGCAAAATTATCGGTACGACGGCCCATACGATAGAAGTTGCTGAAGATAGAAAATTATTTAGTGAATTTGCCGTTAAAAATTCTCTCTTGCAACCAGAAAATGCAACTGCCACAAGCGAAGAAGAAGCCGTAATCAAAGCATCGCAGATTGGATACCCTGTTTTAGTAAGACCTTCTTTTGTTTTGGGTGGACGCGCCATGAGAACCGTACAAAACGAAAGTGAACTACGTACCTATATGAAAGAAGCAATTTCAGTTAGCAACGATTCTCCTGTTCTTATAGATAAATTTCTAGATGGCGCTATAGAACTAGATGTAGACGCCATTAGTGACGGAAAAGATGTTTATATAGGCGGCGTAATGCAACATATAGAAGAAGCCGGAATCCACTCAGGAGATTCTGCATGTTCTTTGCCTCCAATATCCCTATCAGATAAAACAATAAAAGAAGTTGAGCAAACAACGGCGAAGATAGCAATGTCGCTAGGTGTCAAAGGTCTATTAAATATTCAATTTGCAATTTTTGAAGACAACCTATACCTAATAGAGGTAAATCCTAGAGCAAGCAGAACCGTTCCTTTCGTATCAAAAGCAACAGGTCTTCCGTTGGCCAAAATAGCAACAAAAGTAATGTGGGAAGGAAACCTAAAAGAGGCTTTGAAATTTTATGACAAAAAAAATGTAGTTTATGAAGAAAATGGCATATTAAAACCACAATTAAAATCTCACATAGCAGTTAAAGAGGCAGTATTCCCTTTCAATAAGTTGCAGGGAAGCGATGTTTCACTCGGACCCGAGATGAAATCAACAGGAGAGGTTATGGGTATTTCAAACGACTTCGGAGTCTCTTTTGCAAAAAGCCAAACCTCAGCCGGTAACAAATTAGCGACTTCAGGTAAATTATTTCTATCCCTAGCCGACAAAGAAAAGGCAAACGCCGTACCGTTAGCTAAAATATTTATCAACCTTGGGTTTGAGATTGTAGCGACAGCAGGAACAGCAAAAAAATTACGAGAAAACGCCCTAGAGTGTCAGAGTGTCCTAAAAATATCCGAGGGAAGACCAAATATCGAAGATATGTTAAAAAATGGTGAGATTTCAATGGCAATCAATACTTCTGATGCAAAATCAGTAAAAGACGACACGACAAAGATCAGGCAATCCGTTATTAGATTTAATGTACCCTACTTGACAACAATATCAGCCGCAAATGCGGCCGCCCATGCACTGGAGGTTTTGCAAGGGCAGAAAGAGTATGGTGTCAAAGCTATACAAGACTATTTGGCTGAATGACGAGCGATTTAGTTTATCTTGCTAAAACCGACACAACAGTCGGTTTTTTATCCTCCAATGCTAAAAAGCTAAATAGTATAAAAAAAAGGGCTGAGAATAAGCCTCTTATTACTGCATGTAGTACTCTAATGCAAATAAAATCAATATCTAGAGTTCAAAAAAGATACAAAAAGTTAATACGAAATTCAAAGAAAACAACATTTATTTTACCAAGAAAAACTATTTCTTTTAGGCTTGTTGCTAACGATAAATGGCATAGTAGATTTGTAGAAAAATTTGGATGTTTATATACTACGAGCGCAAATGAATCAGGCCATTCTTATGATGAAAAGTTTGCATTTGAGCATTCAGACATCATAGTAAACAACCCAAATGGATTAAATGAGGATAAAGCATCAAAGATGCTTATATTGCAAAAAAGAAAATTAAAAAAAATAAGAGACTAGAGTAAATCTAGTCTCTTAAAAAGCCTATTTCCAACTTCTAATAACTACATGGCAAGTATTGCAAGAGTTAAGTAATTTTCCATAAGACTCAAAAGCATCTTTAAATCTATTTTCAGATAGTGCCTTTAGCATTATTTCGGCATTTTTATTGACGCTCTCACCTTGTTGCATAGCATTTTTGTAAAGCGCTTTTTTACCGTCAGGAAGATAACTAGGTAAATGGTCTTTAAGAGCCGCAACCCTATTTGCTTCTTTCAAAGCCTTAACACCCTCGGCAACGGTATCTTTAGAACCATATAATAGTCCTTTTTGAATTACGGACATGGCGCCTTCTTGCGCCGCCATATCTTTTTGTAATTCAGACTTCTGGGCATCTGCGGCAAAACCAACCGCAGTAGCTACCGAAAGTGTCAAAATTAGTTTACTTATTACTCTCATTTGCTTGCCCCCTAATGAATTTCTTTAAATTGTTTAACTTTCCAAGCATAGGCAAGGACAGTTAGAATACCAGCATAAATCAACACCCAAAAACCAAGAGCATTTCTCTCTTCTTTCTTAGGATCGCCGATCTTTTCTAGATATGCAACAACTTTCTCTTCAGATTCTTTTGTTAATCCGACCCTTGGCATAGCGGTACCAGGAAGCAATTTCTGAGGGTCATTAATAAACCCGTGAAGATAATGCTCACCTCTAGATTTTATAACCTGAGATAAATCAGGTGGAACTGAACCCAAATACTCTTTAATTCTGGCATCTGTCGTAGTTTTAGCAATACCGTCATATTTTACAGAGTGACATCTAACGCAGGCTTCTTGAACAACTTGTTTTTCATCAAGATTTTTAGCGGCAATACTATCTAGGTAGGCTAAGACATCAGCAATATCAGAATCCGAAAGACCAAGAGCCGGCATGCCGAATTTAGGACTTTTCGTTGTTTTTTGCGGATCTTTTATTACATTAGCAATATAGTTATGGTCGAATACTGCGGCTACATTTGATAGATCAGGCGGAATAACGCCATATGTATTTGCAGCGTCAGCATCACTCATCGCAAGCTTTAGACCTTCTTTATTGACAGAGTGGCATGTAGTGCAACTAGCCGCAACAATCTCTTTACCTTTTGTTACATTACCATCAACTTTTAACTTTTCCAAATCTTTAAATTGATAATCAGGCGGTGTAACCTCAGGGTGCATTACATGATGCGCATACGGCTCTACACCATAATACATTACACCTACTACAGCTATCAAAATTACTAGTATTTTAATCTCTCTCATTATTACGCCCTCTTGCTTTCAATTTTCGAGAATACTGGAAGTATCACAAGTAGCAACACTAAGAAGGAAACAGAGAATACAAAGCCTATCCAAGCATTAATTCCGGTAGGAGGCAGTTTACCCCAAACCGTAAGACCTATCATTACCGCTACGAGTAGCCAAAACCAAATTCTAAATAGCGGTCTTTTATGTGTAGGAATAACTCTAGGGTCGCGATCCAACCAAGGCATTACAAAAAAGATTCCATTTGCAATCGCAAATGCGACGAGACCCATATTCATACTAAAGAAAAAGCCTCTTAAAACTTCATAGCTCCATAAGAAGTACCACTCAGGATAAATATGCGGAGGAGTTTTCATATTGTTAGCAGGTATAAAGTTAATCGGATCCATTGCAAAACTATAATGGAAAAATACTAAGTAAAAGAAAAATACTAAGAAACCGCCAAGAACAAAAAAGTCTTCTGCTAAGAATGTTGGCCAAAAAGGCATAACTTTTGAACTTTTTTTATCTCCAGCCTGAAATTTTGCCGCTTCTTTTTCAAAATCTATATCTTCACCCTCTTGATTGTTAACATGAGGAATTCTAAGAGAATAAAAGTGCATACCTATAATACCCATGATAACCATCGGCAATACAAATACATGCAGAGCAAAAAATCTAGTTAGAGTCGAATCTGCTACAACATAATTACCTCTAATCCAAAGAACAAGATCTGGTCCTATAACCGGAATTGCTCCGAATAGATTCGTAATAACTTGCGCCGCCCAATAACTCATTTGTCCCCATGGAAGCATATAGCCAGAAAAGCCTTCGGCTGAAAATGTTACAAACAGTAACATACCGCTTATCCATATCATCTCTCTTCCATTTTTGTATGAACCGTAGTAAATTGCAACAAACATATGGATATAAATAACAAGAAAGACAACTGAAGCCGCAACGGCATGAACATGTCTAAATAGCCAACCGTAACCGACCTCTTGCATAATAGTTCTATTGACACTATCAAATGCCAAAGCCGTGTCAGGCTTATAATACATTAGCAAAAATACACCTGAAAGAATCAGTAGTGTAAATAATGTTGCCAATACAACACCAAAGCTCCAGAGGAAGTTAATATTTTTAGGAACCCAGTACTCCGTAGCCATTACCTTGACTAAACCAGAGGTGTTAAGTCTAGCATCAAGCCAACTTTTATTGTGATCAATAGCCATATCTTACCCCCTACGCTTTGAACTGTTCTGGAATTTTTTTGTACTCTTCGCCCTCTTCGCCAAGCACAATGGTTGTACCCTCAACTTTGAAAGGAGGAATTACAAGCGGCTTCGGTGGCGGTCCAAAAGTATTTTTACCGTTTACGTCAAATTCTCCGCCATGACAAGGGCACTTAAATCTTTTATTTTCAGGCTCATACCCAGGAATACAACCCAGATGGGTACAAATAGCTATAACAACGGTATATTCGTCATTACCTATTTTAACTGCGGTACCATTTTCGCTTTTCGGCATATCAGGCGATTTTTTCAAAACGTACACCGGCTTGCCTCTAAACTCTACCGTTCTAATCTCACCCGCCTGCATAGGCGCTACATCAACTTTTGTGACTCCAGCTGCTTTTACACTAGGAAGCGGATCCCAAGTTTTTACCATTGCATAAGCGGCTGCTACACCACCGATGCCAGCAAATCCAGCAAAAGAGCCAAGCAAAAAATCTCTTTTTGACTTGTCTACAGACATTAATATCTCCTTTTTTTAAAAAGTGGAAACGGCACAATTTTTGTAAAAATTGTCTCACACAAAGATTGTAGCAAAAAAAATCCAAAGTTTTAATTTAAAGGCGTGCAGGTAAATATAGGTAACCAAGAAATAGAATAAAAGACTATATTTCTCTTATTTTTATTTTATCAAACTCTTTTTTCCAAACTTTCTCGCCGCAATACCTAGAACCCTCAGGGCAAATAGGAAAACAGCCTGCCGCACCCCTTATTGAACAAGGCGGTAAAAATTTATCACTATTCTTGATATTTTTTAAACGAAGCTGTTCTACTTGCCCGTAAACGGCATCAAATATTTCCTGTTGCGCATTGTAACACAATCTCATCTGTGCCTTATGATGAAATGAAGAGAAATCGTTTCTTTCAATAATCTCTATCAAGTGAGCGTTTGGCAGGGCGTATACAGACTCGCCAAAACCTAATTTTGCTTTTTGGTCGTCAAAAAATTTATATATTTTTTCTATAGTATCGGTATAAAGGTTCAATACATCTCTATTTTTTGCAATTATAGGCGGAATGTAATATTCTTTTTTATAGTTGTTTTCAAGCTTACCCCTTGTGGCGAAACTTCTCCTGTGTCTTTGATTTTGTGCATCTGCGGCAAGCGATATTTTCATATATGAACTAAACCCGCCTAAAACTCCGCCATCTTCAAAAAGCTGTGAAAATCTAAGCACGCTAGAATAGTTTTCATTTGCTTCGAAATCAAAAGAGTCACATATATCAAAAACTTCGACATTACTATTTCCAAACCTCTTGGATTCTTTTAGATTCATCATATCCATACTAGGAAAGATGACTTTTTCTTTTTTCGCAAAATCAAAAAGGGGCTTTAAGTCTGGATCTATTCTTAAAATCTCATTTTCTAATTTGTCAGCAAACTCTTGCGCCTCCATCTGACTCTCAGGAAGAGCTTTTACGGCTCCAACATATCTTAGCGCAGTTACAAGATTTATCGTATGGTAAAAATACGCACTCATACCTTGGGGCAAAACATACCTCGCAAATTCTTGTGCTTTTTTGACCGATTCTTTTTGTTTAAATTTTGGTAGAACAGATTTCATAATAGGCTCTAAAAGCAAAATTAACTGCTCATACCTACCAAAAACAAAAGTATAAAACTCTTCCCACTTATCCTTATTGCCCTCAGCTGGATACACAAACGCATCTATTTTCATTTTTGCATATCTTTGTGACACTTGTTCTGAATTATAATATGGATGAGAATGTAAAAGTCTCCATATTAGATGTCTACTCATACCTTCTATTAAAATTGTGAAATGTGCGTGCTGGAGTGTAGTATGATGCCCTGCTTCAAAAATAGAAGTCAAGAGCATATTTTTACTCTTCCAATCTTGACTAGACACAGGTTCAACTATACCGCCAGGAAAATAACAAGTTCTAGCGGAAGATACGGCAATATTTGAAGGTTTAAAAGAATTGTCGGATGGATAGAGTATTTTTATATTCATTTTTCAGCTCCAAAAAATTTAATCCTCTGAGTATGCGTCAAAGCAACAGCTATTGCATCCGTAACATCCAGAGGCTTAATATCGTTTTTTAACCCCAAAATAGTTTTTACCATAAAAGCAACTTGCTCTTTTGAAGCTTTTGCCTTACCGGTCAAAGCCTTTTTAACTTGCAACGGCGTATATTCATAAAAGTTACCAAGCTCTTGCAAAATCTTTAGGCTAAGAGCTCCCCGAAACTGTGCGAGTTTAATAACGGTTTTTGGATTATGCGCATAAAATATATCTTCAATTGCAACTTCATCTATCCTGTGAGTTTTGAGTATCAAATCTATCCCCTCGACAAGTTCCAGAATTTGTTCCTGTAGATTTCTGCTTTTTATTTTAATAAGACCTGCTTCAACAATTCTTGTTTTATCAGCTAAAGAAATTATTCCATAACCACAGTTTATAGTGCCTGGATCAATACCTAAAACGGTCAAAAATTGTCCTCTATTCAATATAAGTTATTCACACCTTTTTCACAATGTGAATAATTGTTTCACGCAAAATTTAGCCCGCTCTTTCAACATAATTGAGTTAGAATCAATTTAAATTTAATTATGCCAAAAAGGGCGTGAAGCTAATGATTTTCGATGTTATCCAAAATCTTCTTAAACAAGAAATAACAAAAATAGACTATGAACGGTACATTAAACAACTAACTTTTGATGAAAAAAAGTCAAAGTCGGATCAGGTAGTTTTAATCACATCCAACCCATACATTGCAAAATGGACTGAATCAAAATTTGCTTCAAAAATTGCGCATCTTTTTGAACTTCAAACCGGAACCAAACCGACAATAACAATTCTAGTTGGGAAAAAGGACGGCGCCAAATTTCCGCCTGAAGAAAGCTATAAGCTACCGACTATTAGCGCAAAACATACAAAAAGTACAATTTTAAATCCATCTTTTACATTTGATAGCTTCGTAGTAGGTTCTTCAAATCAATTTGCTTATAACGCAGCACTTAGTGCATCAGAGAAACCCGGGAAAGACTATAATCCCCTATTCATATGTGGCGGTGTCGGACTGGGTAAAACACACTTATTGAATGCTATAGGAAACAAACTCTCAGACTCTGGAAAAAGTGTCATCTACGCAACGATTGAACAGTTTATGAATGATTTTACTTCACACATAAGAAACCAAACAATGGATAGATTTCGAGAAAAATATAGAAATTGCGATTTGCTATTGATAGATGACGTGCAATTTCTATCTAAAAAAGAGCAAACACAAGAAGAATTTTTCCATACCTTTAATGAACTCTTACAGCATGGTAAACAGATTGTAATGACTTCAGATAAACATCCAAGAAAAATTAGCGGATTAGATGAAAGATTATTAAGTCGCTTCGCTTCAGGTCTTACCGCGGATATACAAAAACCTGAGCTCGAAACAAAAATTGCAATTATTGAAAAAAAATGTGAGATTAACGGTATACCCCTAGATCATGAAGTAGTTCAGTATATAGCGGCCGCTCTTGATGATAATATCAGAGAGATTGAAGGTGTTATTATCAAACTAAACGCTTTTTCAAAAATGATGAACCAAAAAATTTCATTAGACTTTGCAAAAAGTGTTTTAAAAGATCAAATAAAAGAAACAAAAGATCATATTACAATTGAGCAAATTATCGAAGTCGTATCTAGAGAATTAAATATCAAACCTAGTGAAATTAGATCTAAATCTAGAAACAGTGCTATTGTAAATGCTAGACGCGTCGTAATTTATCTTGCTAGAAATCTTACAACTCAAAATTCAATGACTCCTTTAGCTGAATATTTGGGTATGAAAGATCATACGGCAGTCAGCCATGCATATAAAAAAATTAATAGTATTATAGATGACAATGCCACTTTTGCATCAAAAATGGAGGAATTAAAAACAAAGATTCGTTCAAAATGATTGTACATAATGTGAAAAAATGTAAAATAAGCGCAAAAGTTTTTCACAGTAAGAAAAGCAGGTATGGTAGAGGTTTAAAAGCATTTTTCACAAAATCATGCTACCTACTACTCCTACTAAATAATTTTATAATATAAAAAGGGGAAAGAATGAAGTTTACTGTTAACAAGGTTATATTAGACAATCTTCTTACGGCTTTGCAACCTTTCTTGGAGAAAAAAGATAACTCTCAAATAACATCTCATATTCTGATAAAAGCAGAGGACGGTATTCTGACATTAAAGTCTACTGATAATGAAATTGGACTTTCTCTTAACACAAAAGATACGAATATAATTGAAACAGGTAGTTCTACAGCTAATGGCAAAAAAATAGCAGAAATTGTAAGAAGCCTAAAAGATGACGAGATAATTGTTGAGCTTGTAGATTCAAACTTATACCTAAAACAAAAAAGCTCAAAATATAAACTTCCTACATTTAACTTTAACGAATTTCCAGAGTTTCCAACTTATGAAAACTTACCAAAAATCGGACTTAGAAGCCAAGACCTAATCTTGGCTTTCAAAAAAGTATCGCCTGCAATAGATACAAACAATCCAAAATTTGAACTAAACGGCGCCCTACTTGATATAAAAACCGGCGGTGTAAATATTGTAGCTACAGATACAAAAAGACTTGCAATATTTCAAATGAATGAAAAAAGCTCTGAAGAACTTTCAATTATCATTCCAAAAAAGGCTATCCAAGAAATACAAAAAATATTTTATAACGAAGTAGATATTTTTTATGCACAAACATATCTGTTTATAAAATCAAAAGAAGCTTTATTTTTTACAAAACTAATCAATGGAAAATTTCCAGATTACCATAGAATTCTTCCAAAAGAATTCAAATTTCATTTATCTCTTCAAAAAGATAGATTTGTTGAAGCAATTAAGCAAATTAGTATAATTTCCCCAGAAATTAAAATGACATTTGAAAGTGATAAAATAACTTTTGAAAGTTTATCAGAAGAAAATATGGAAGCTAAAACAGAAATAGATGGTGTGAACTCTCAAGAAGAGTTTTCGATAGCTTTTAGCTCTAAATATATTTTAGATTTTTTATCATCAATCGATTCAAAAGAGTTTACAGCTAACTTCAATCAGTCTAATATGCCATTTGAACTTAACTCCGACAACTTCAAAACACTAATTATGCCAATCTTCATCTAATTGATGAAGTTGGTTTTTTTACAATACTTTCCTAAAGAGGTTATATGAATAACGAATACAATGCCGGTAATATAAAAGTTTTAAAAGGTCTAGAAGCTGTCAGAAAAAGACCAGGTATGTACATTGGTGACACAACTGCAAAAGGATTGCATCATCTAATCTATGAAGTGGTAGACAACTCTATTGACGAATCCATGGCGGGTTATTGTAATAGTATAAAAGTAGAAATCACTAAAGAGGGTAATGCAAGAATTACTGACAACGGTAGGGGTATTCCAACAGATATTCATGAAACAGAAGGTATTTCAGCTGCAACAGTTGTTGTCACAGTACTCCATGCCGGAGGTAAATTTGATAAAGATACCTATAAAGTTTCAGGTGGTCTCCATGGTGTCGGTGTTTCTGTTGTAAATGCACTTTCATCTAATTTCAAAATGACTATTCACAGAAATGGTAAAATACATGAACAAGAATTTCAAAAAGGAATTCCACTCTATGAATTAAAAGTTATCGGAGAAACAAAAAAAACAGGAACAACAATAGAATTTGAGCCTGACAATTCTATTTTCAAAGATACAACTGAATTTAACTACGATACTTTGGCAGAAAGGTTTAAAGAACTTGCGTATTTAAATCCAAAAATTAGTATTTCCTTTGAAGATCATAGAGACGGTAAAAAAGAAATTTATCATTTTGAAGGCGGTATCGGACAATTTGTTGAAGATATTAATACCGGTTCAAAACAAAAAAGTGAATCAAAAAATGGTGAAATATTTGAAACAAAAGTAATTTCTTTTAGCGCTAGAGCTGAAAATGACGAAAAAGGCGAAGATAAAGACGTAATTGAAATGGATATTGCACTAATGTACAATGATTCGTATTCTGAAAAACTTTTTAGCTTTGTAAATAATATAAAAACAGCAGAGGGCGGAACACACGAAAGCGGATTTAGAATGGCTCTTACACGTGTTGTATCAAACTATGTTGAAAATAATGCAAATGCAAAAGAAAAAGATACAAAAATTAGCGGTGATGATGTAAGAGAGGGACTTGTAGCAATAATTAGCGTTAGAGTTCCTGAGCCTCAATTTGAAGGTCAAACAAAAGGCAAATTAGGAAATAGTTATGTCAGACCTCTTATTCAAAGAGTTGTTTTTGAAAAACTTACAAAGTATTTTGACGAAAATCCGGCAGAAGCTAGATATATTATGCAAAAAGCTTTGCTTGCCGCAAAAGGTAGAGAAGCGGCAAAAAAAGCTAGAGAATTAACCAGAAAAAAAGATTCAATATCAGTCGGTACACTTCCAGGTAAACTCGCGGATTGTCAAAGCAAAGATGCTTCTCAATGCGAACTTTACTTGGTAGAAGGTGATTCTGCGGGTGGAAGTGCGAAGCAGGGGAGAAACAGAGCATTCCAAGCTATCTTACCGCTAAAAGGCAAAATTTTAAATGTTGAAAAATCAGGTCTAGATAAAATACTAGGTTCTGAAGAGATAAAAAATATGATTACCGCCTTAGGATGTGGGATTGACAACGAGTTTGACAAGGAAAGATTAAGATATCACAAGCTTATTATAATGACTGACGCAGATGTTGACGGAAGTCATATTCAAACACTTCTACTAACATTTTTTTACAGATTCTTAAATCCTCTTGTTGAAGGAGGTCATGTTTATATTGCGCAACCACCGCTTTATAGGTATAAAAAAGGTAAGAAAGAGATATATTTGAAAGATGGACAAGCATTGAGCGAGTTTTTGATTGACAATGGAATTGAAAACTATGAGTGCGAAGAATCTAGGAAAAAAGATTTGAAAGATATTTTACGTGTAACTGCATATTATAGAAATGTTTTAGAAGAACTTAAAAAAAGATATTCATTAATAACCGTAGTTCAGAGATTGGCAGAAAACGAAGATCTTTTAGCGCTTGATAATACTGAACTATATAAAGACTTAGAAACCCATCTTCAACAGCTCGGATTTAATATTATTTCCAAAATTATTAGTGATGAGCATATTCAATTATTCGTTCAAACTACGGCAGGACTTGAAGAAATAGTGATAGATGATAATCTATTTACAAATCCACTTTTTGCTGAAGCTATTCATATTTACAACAAACTAAAAGAAAAAAATCTTTCTATATTAGACGGTAAAGACTATTTCTTAGTATTAGACGGAATAGAAGAGAGTGCAAAAAAAGGTGCATACATACAGAGATATAAAGGTCTCGGTGAGATGAATCCCGATCAGCTTTGGGAAACGACAATGGATCCTGAAAATAGAAGACTTGTAAAAGTGACCATAGAAGATGCATCAAGTGCGGACGAGATATTCAAACTATTTATGGGCGATGAAGTTGAGCCTAGACGAAAATATATCGAAGAGCATGCGAAAGATGTTAAACATCTTGACATATAGGTTCTAAAATGAAATATGGCGAAAAAGAGATTTTTGAATTTAATATCGAAAAAGATTTGGAAATTTGGCCAAATAAGAATCAGAAAAATTATTTAATAAAAATTCAACTGCCTGAATTTTGTGCACTATGTCCTAGGAGTGGCTATCCAGATTTTGGTACAATATATCTCGAATATATTCCAGATGGATTTGTAGTGGAGCTTAAAGCATTGAAACTATATATAAATTCATTTATGAAAAGATATATTTCACATGAAGACTCTGCAAACGAAGTATTTGATGTATTGTATGACAAACTAAAACCGAAATGGATGAAAATAACAGTAGATTTTAATCCTAGAGGCAATGTTCATACAATCATAGAAGTTGATAGTGATAAATTAGAAAAGCTCCAATGAGAGGGCAATCTCAAGGGAGCAAACAAATCAAAAAGGCAAAAGCATTTTATAATCTGTTTGTTTAACTATAGGTTAAAACTCATACCCTGGCGGTATTACTCTTAGTCGTGTTTTTGTCCATTCGAACCCTTTTCATATTGACAATAAAAGATTTTTTTTGTATAATCACCGCTCTTAAATATTCCGAATTAGCTCAGCGGTAGAGTAGGTGACTGTTAATCACTTGGTCGCAGGTTCGAATCCTGCATTCGGAGCCATCCCTTCATTCTAAAACAATCCAAGATAGTCTAACGAAATCCACTCTAAACCCTTTAAAACAAGCCTTTTCAGCCATTCATATCACTTTTTTAGTCTAAGAAAATCTAACATATTTTATTGCCATCTAATCTTTTTAGGGGTATTCTTAGGGGTATATTGCTAATATCGTTTAGGGGTATTCAAAAAATACCCCTAAAAATCTACTAAGGGCTTGTTATGTCTCGCAATGTAATTCCTTTAACCGAAATTAAAATAAAAAATACCAAACCAAAAACAAAAGACTTTAAAATATTTGACGGTGGTGGTCTGTTTTTGCTTGTTAAACCTGACGGTTCCAAGCTCTGGCGGTGTAAATATATTTTTGAAGGTAAGGAAAAATTAGCAAGTTTTGGAAAATATCCGCTTGTCTCACTTCTTCAAGCAAGAATTTTAAGAGACGAACTTAAAAGCCAAATCTTATCAGGCATAGACCACAACGAACAAAAAAAACAAGCAAAAGAAAAAAAAGAACAGGTAGGTCAAGCCAATAATAATACTTTTGAAAAAGTCGCCAATGAGTGGCTGGCAAAAAAAGAAAAAACTGCCAGTCCTAAGTATGCGAAAAGGATTAAAGATAGAATAGTCAATAATATATTTCCGTTTGTAGCAAAAATGCCATTAGCGGAGATAAAAAGAAGTGATATTGCCTCAGCTATAAAAATAGTTGATAGCAGAACCCCCGAAACAGCTGGAAGGTGCTTAACATACATAAAAAGCATTTTTGAATATGCCGAAGACAGTGGCTATATTCTTATAAATCCAGTTGCCTCAATCAATCCAAGTTCCATAGTCACAAAAACAGTTAAAAGCAATTTCAAGCATATCAACGAAGAAGCTCGCTTTGCCGAACTCCTTTTGGCATTTGATGCCTACAAGGGAAATTATATAACCCGCCAACTTATTAGATTTTTACCGCTTGTAATTACAAGACCGACAGAAGCAAGAACGGCGGAATGGAAAGAGATAGATTTTGAAAATGCTCTTTGGACTATTCCAGCACATAAGACAAAAATGAAAGCTGAACATTTGGTGCCACTTTCCAAGCAAGCAATTAAAATTCTTGAAGAGGTCAAAATATTTACTGGCAATTTTCAATATGTGTTCGCCTCCCCAGTTAAAAATGTCGTGCCGCTATCTGATAGCACAATAATGAAAGCAATCAGAGTTCTTGGCTTTTCCGACGAACAAACGGCACACGGGTTTAGGCATGTATTTAGCACGATAAATCACGATATAGCACCGGAGAAAACCCTTGTAATAGAAAAAGCATTAAGCCATAAGGACAAGAATATAATTAGAGGAACTTACAATAAAGCCAAGTATATTGAACAAAGAAGGGAGTTATTACAGGATTGGGCAAACTTACTTGACGAGCTAAAAACCAAAAAGTTTTAAGTTTGTTATAAGAATATTTGGGTATAATCCACTTCCGTTTTTCAGGTAGAAAAACGAGTTCTTTTAATCATTGTTGTTGTCGGGTGAAACCCAGTTTTTTAATGTTAAAAACTGCCTTATGTTTCATAGTATAAAAATAACTTTATATACATTTTTAGGAAAATACTATGGAAGAGAAATTTTTAAGGGTTCAGAAAGTGGCAGAAATGCTTGCGATTGGTAAATCAACTGTTTGGCTTTGGGTCAAACAAAATAAAATCCCACAACCTATTCACATATCCTCACGGGTAAGTGTTTGGAGACTTTCAGAAATCAATAACTATATCGCTTTTGCTGACCAAATGGTAGCATAAGCCTACAATCTACCACTAACACAAACAATCATAAAAATCACAAACAAGACAGGGCGAAAAGCCCACATTTCTCAAAACTTAATAACTTTCTTTGGCTTCTCGACCTCCTGACCTTGAACGGTTCTTGTATGTCCATTTTCCAATAACTCTTCTATCTGGTTTTCTTTTTGTGCGATTGCGATATTTATCTCAAAGTTTTCTTCTCGTAACTTTTGATAATCTATCTTCAAAGTGTCAAACTCTGCTTTTATGCTATTGTTCTTTGCTGTTAATTCTGCGATAACTGCCTCTAAATGTTGAAGGTGTAGTGTGTATGCCTCTCGTTGTTGCTTACAGCCGAATAGTAAATTTATTAACCAGTTTCCTTTTTGCTGTTGTGTCCATTGTTGATTTTGTGATGGTGTCATTTTATATGCTCCTTGATAGTGTTTTAGGTTTGTGTTGTTGTTCTTGTATATGCTGAACAGGTATTTTTTGCTTTGGCTGTTCGCTTGGCTTAGAAATTGGAAGATACTTTGATAGTTCTGTAATTAGCTTTGTTTTATAGTGTTCTGCCTCCTCTATGATAGATTTAATCTTGCCCCTTTGTCTTATTATCTCGCCTTGCTGTTCGCTTGTCTGTCGTTTTAGCAATATATTCTCTTTTTCCAGTTTTGCGATTTGCTCCGACATAAAGAACTTTTTGAGTGCTTCTGCTGTTGATTTGATAATGTTGATAATTTGCTCTTGGAACTTGTGTTGTTTGATTTCTTGTTTTAGTGTCTGTTCTTCTAACCGCTTATGCTCTCTAAATTCCTTATGTGTTATATGAACTCTATTAGAGCCTTTTTGATATTCCATAGATAGTTGCTTGCTGACGAACTCTTGGAGATTTGATAAAAACTCTTTGTTGATAGATTTGGCAATTCCTCGTCCCTGACTATTTAGACCAAAGATTTCAAGGTGGGCATGGTGGTTATAATGCGGTTGTCCTGTAAGCTCCCCCAATTTTCGTACCAATCCGAGCTTAGTGTTTTGACCATTCTAACTTACCCTGCCTGATTGTATTTTTCCTTGTTTTCTAAATATCTTCGCTTGTACTCCTTTGGACTGATGTTAT